>Ga0255220_1000004_pt1 | contig 154253 bp, 159 predicted proteins | sample Miss_Colum_RepB__FD_188423 | JGI IMG/M metagenome (GOLD analysis project Ga0255220, IMG submission 188423) | Freshwater microbial communities from Mississippi River, Louisiana, United States - Miss_Colum_RepB_8d | ecosystem: Environmental > Aquatic > Freshwater > River | place: USA: Louisiana...
CCTTTTTTCGTTCTTGAGGTGGGTATAGTTTATCACGTTCACTACTAATTAATCCATCGTATGCTTTTTCAAAGGCAATAACAAAACTAGATAAAGCATTTTCAATTGTATCGCGTTTAATACCTTTATTTACACCATCATCCCTCTTTGCATCCAATGCATATGGATAATACTTCTTGAATACTTCACGGAAAGCCTTTGGTTTATAGGTGTCAAGTATATCTTTTTTATACGCATTAAATGATGCTAAATTGGATTTATAATATTTTTCTTCTATTTCATCATACTCCATATCTTCAACTACTGTATCAAAATATGTATTTACCCCGTCTTTAAGTGTTTTTAACATATCTGCTTCTAGTATTGTAGCATCACCATAACATACGTTGATTCCTGTTTTAACTTTGGATTCATTGCCCATTTGTTTAAGTACAAGAGAAGCCGCTCTTGCCCATCCTGCCGAACATACTCCTTCATTTAGTAAATCTTCTAGTTTTCCTTTAAAGTCTCCTATTAGTATCTTTCGTTCTTCTGAATCTTTCTCGGTTTCACTCATGATCACTTCCCATACTCTAGCCCATATTTCACATAAACTTATTTTTTGTATATGTGGCAAATTTTGGTATTCGGAGACTGTCCAACGGTTTCCATATCCATAATAAGGTATATCGCCTAGTGTAGCGTCAACAAATTTATTTCGTGTACATTCCATAAATTGGGAGGAAGAGATATAGAAGTCATCCCCCATCTCACGGGTAACCTTTTCTATGTCAGCTGCAATTTCATTTAATTTAGTTAAATCATAAGGAAACGGGGTTTTTTGGTAGGTTCGTAATGCTTTTGAAATGCACTCAATTAGAGCTGAACTCCCCGATTCATGTGCATTTGTTAACTGTAATGCTGCATTTCGTTCTGTAATACGACTTACTTCTGATAACAATGTACGAATACCATCATCCTGTATATAGTCAATGATAAACCGTTTAATTGGGTTTGGGATAATGGTATGTTTAGTATCATATGAATCAATAGGGATATAATATAATATTCTATAGTCCACTCCGCCATTTACAAACGTTTTATTTAAGTATTCTCGTAGATTATCTGGTGTTCCATTCATTATAAACTGCAAAAGTTCTGTATTTTCATGTAGGATTTGTTCTCTTTCTTCACGTTTTCTTCTTTGTTCTGCGAGGAATTGTTGTTCTTCTATAGCTAATCTATTAACCGCATCTATTTCAGCATTTGCACGGTATAAATTACGTATAACCCACATGTTAAAAGCAATATACATACAAACGAAAGCTATCCCTTTGTAATGACGTTTGTCTTCGTAAATAGTTATATTCTTTATGATACGGTACCATAATACTAAGCATATTACTGCACAAAGTATGTGGCTTGTTTTGGTAGATACATTCGCCACCCGAAGTAAATCTAGTATAAATGCGGTAATACCCACAATTACAAGGGGTAGATACATAAACATAACATAAATAAAAGCTATAATAGAGAGAACATTCATTTTTTTTACTCTTTTTTATTATTATGCCTACTATAATAATAAAAAAAGTAAAAAAAATGAATACAGAGAGTAGACGTCTTATGGTCACCCTTGCATTAAATAACATCTATAATACCTACAAGATACCTAAATTAGTTAGCAATGAGTTAGCTTCTGCAATACAAGAGTTAATATATGATAAGTTTAACCAAAAGGTTTCAAAAGAAGACATTACAAAAGAAGACATTATAGCAGTGTTTTTGTATGTAATCAATCCAGTAGCTCATCCATTACCATCACAGTTTACTAAGGATAGTCCTATTGTAACTGCAGTTAAAAACAGAAACACTCGTGATATCGCTGATACAACAGAAATTATGGTAAAATCTCAATTAGCAGAGTATCGTCTTACAGAAGAAAACATGACTCGTTTAACTACCCTGTTGTATGAAAAAGGAATGATTGAGTATTTACAGAAAATACGTGACCAAAAACAACAAAAAGAAACACAACAAAAAGAAACACAACAAAAAGAAATACAACAAAAAAGAAGAAGAACTTATACAAAAAATAGATCAAATACGTAAAGAAACAGAAGATTGGTTAGCTAAGACTCCAGATACAAGAACATGGATAACAAGAGGTATTATTGTGGTAGTAATATGTATTATACTATACTTTATAATGTCGTATTTCCGTAAAAGAAAGTAAACTATTCAATGCACTCCTTATGTGCTGATACTTCTCACTTATGTTATATTCATTAGGTATAAAATATTATTATTTTAAAAAAAAGTAGTACAAAAGTAAAATAAAAAATAAAAATGTACGAGCTTCGCTCGACGCGCAAGCGCTACTTTTTTTAAAAAATGCAATAATTTGAAAAAATCGTATTTTTTCAAATAGAATACCCCCTAGAATACCCTTAGAATACCCCCTAGAATACCCCCTAGAATACCCCTAGAATACCCCTAGAATACCCCTAGAATACCCCTAGAATACCTCCTAGAATACCCCTAGAATACCCTTAGAATACCCCCTATAACCCCTAGAATACCCCTATAATACCTCCTATAATACCCCCTATAACCCCTTAGAATACCCCTCTTAAGGGAGGGTGTACGAGGGAACCGTATGGTTCCTTCGATAAAAGTGATTTTTTTCGTCTTCGTCCTACCACAGATTACCTACTAACGTATAAAAAAACCCATTGATTTAACTAAATATGTTTACCCGCGAAAATCTTACTGCTTTTTGTTCTGGCCTTAAAAGAGGCTTAGAGTCATATAAATATGCTTATTTAGGCTATAAACAGTTCTTTGCAAGTGTCTATCAAGATACAACACAAGGAAAGTTAAGCGTAAAACAAGCAGCACAAGCATTAGGACTTATTTTGTACCTTATTTGGTCTGTAAACAGTGTGTCTGCACAGGTATACGATATATACCAATACGGCTACCTTCAATCTGTAAAGAATGCATTCTTTCGTAATCGTTACGAGGTTGCAATTGGTACAGTCATTTACTTAGGATTACTTGCTTACTTATGTATATATGAGCCATTCAGGGCAAAACAGGCACATAAGAAAGTAACCGAAGCACGCAAACAGGCATCACGTTCTGAACTTGAGAAAGAATTTGAATATGTAATGGAAAATGCTCGTAAAAGACGTTCATTTGACTTTGTATACTATTCTGTCTTACGTGATCCTATTACTTTAGTTCTCCGTAGCTATACTATATTCACTTTGTTAGAAGAATTTGCAGAAAAGCTTGATTTTAATGAATTACTCATTGAAAACTTGTGTATCCAATATTCTACTCGTTCAAAATGTTATATCGTATCAGACAAACTTACCGGTTGTCCTAAGTTACTTGAACGTGCAACTGCTCATGCATCCTATTTAGATGCTAAATTAACTGCAATCCGTGAGATTACAAATTTACCAACTGATATCACTGATTATATCATTGCAGCATATTAGGTAACCACCCCTCCTTTATCCAAATGGATAAAAGATGATTTCCTTTAAATACCAATTATACCTTCTTTTTGTAAACACAGCATCGTGCTCCCATACGTAATGCACATGTACCAATTCCGGTACAACAATCAGAAGAAACAATCGTGAATAAGTGTTGCTTTCCAGATTTATCTATGTAGAGAACCATACGGTTCCCTACAACCCTCCCTACAACCCTCTCTATAACCCTCTCTTATTACTCATATACATATAAAAAATGAAAATTGTTTTCTTTTTGTTTACCTACAAATAAGTACGACTACAGTATGAACGTGGAGAATGGGGAAGAGTTTGACTTATTTTTTCTTCCACCTTTGCACCCACCTATAACGAAGAAGAACACAATTACTATCAAAACTGTACCTAGTTTTCCAAAGATAACTGGGCAGTCGACTAACTTTTATCACCATACAGATAGGTTTGGTTGTACAAAGTTAACATGTGGTTCTGCCCATCCGATATCAAATGATAAAAAGTATACAGAAAAGCATGATGTTATATTTAAGCCATATCCGAACAGATTTGGGAAAAAAGTGGTGTGTAAGAATGGTGAAGTGTATACTGTTAGGGACCCTTATTATAAATACGCAGATTACTACCCGAAATAAATCATTTTTCTTAAAATAATTTATAATTCACGTTCAAATATCTTTTCCTGCAAATACGCACAAATTAGCCAACGCATCTGCTGAAGTGTTCTTATCTCGATATACATGGTTGATAGATATATCATCAAATTCAGACATAAGGAGTAAGCACTCTGCGTATAATTCTCTGAGTATTTCGTTCTTTACTTTATATTCTAAATTTAACTGTTTAGTAACAAGCATACTATCTCCGTATACTTTTAGATTTTTAATACCTAGTTGGTGAGCTTTCTTGAGTCCATTTAAAATCCCTGTATATTCTGCGAAATTATTTGTTGCCTTGGAGAGATATTTCGCAGATTGAAATAAAATTTGATTATCTTTGTATATCACATAAGCACCTGCTGAAACTCCTCCGTTACCCTTGCTTGCCCCGTCATAATACATAGTGTACATCTTTTGTATTTATATTCTTGTGTTATATTTAATGTACTTCAAGAATAAAAAAGAGGAATTCACTTTAGTTGTAGGGAACGAACTCCGTTCGTCGCGCTTGCGCTACGGTTCCCCTACCACCCCTCCCTTTTGATGTTTTTTACTGTTTATGTGTGGTATTTTAAAGGAATATAGTTCAGATAATGTAAAGATTTATTAGTTACACCTATAGGTTTTAATAAGCGGATTATAAAGTAATAAACGTGTTAGTATAAAAAGTTACATTACGTTTTATTTTACTATATGTTGCTTGGTACTTCTTATATTTTTTACCCAGATAAATTAGTTATAGTTATCTTATTAATATACGAAAAAAAAGTTCACTATTTTCTCTTTGTACTATTAAAAGGATGGATCAGTTCCTTGATGGTAAGACAAAGTTTGCATTATATATGGTTGCAGTTGTCTTAATAGGAGAATCTCTCGTTAAATATTCAGTAATATCCAAAAAACATACAGAAAAACTACTACTTGCAGAAATTTTAATTATCTTTGCTGGAATGCCATTTTTTAAATAATTTTTTTTCTGAGAGTATAGTATTAAAAGATGGATTTAGCAACTCTTATTTATGGTAAGTTATCCAAGCCAACATTAGAGGAAATAATTAAATTAATGGACAATACTATTGTACCACCTAGCCTCCAGAATGATGCAACTAAGTTACTACTAACCAGTATAGCGGATGTAATACATAAATGGTATCCAAATACTATACGTCCAGATGATGAATTAGATATGGACGCATTTACAATTCTCAGTCATATACAAGGGAGAACTATCCCTGGTATAACGGAGCAGGAGAAACAAGACATAAGTAGTGCAATTGATTCGTATGTAATGCAATTAAAGATAGGTCTTCCTCCAGACAATCTTAAAAATATTCTATATGTTGCAATAATGAAAGCCATTCGTACACTTAAGAAATACGAAAATAATGAATTTCTTATTAATGGTATTAAGGAAAGAATAAAAGATTTAAACAAAGTTGTTCCTCCTTCTCCACAAATTCAACCACAACAAGTTGATTTACCACAAATTCGAATTCAACCTCAACAGCAGTTACCTCCACAAATTCAACCACAAATTCAACCACAATCTGAGTCTTCATTTTGGTATATTGGTTTGTTTATTGCAATATTATACATAGTTATCTATTTATTTACACGTTCTACCTATCGTGGTAAACGAAGAAGATAGATATTTTTCTGCTATCTCTTGATTACCTTATTCAAACTCCGGATAGGAGTAGAAAAATGTTGTCTTAATAGGAGAATCTCTCGTTAAATATTCAGTAATATCCAGAAAAACTACTACTTGCAGAAATTTTAATTATCCTTGCTGGAATACCATTTTTTAAATAATTTTTTTTATTTGGAAAGTGTAGTATTAAAAGATGGATTTAGCAACTGTTATTTATGGTGAGTCATCCAAGCCAACACCAGAGGAATTAACTAAATTAATGGAGGATATCGTTGTACTACCTGACCTCCAGAATAATTCAGACGATTTACTACTAACCAATATAGCGTATGTAATACATAAATGGTATCCAAATAATATACCTCCAGATGCTAATTTGTACGTGAACATACATACAATTATCGGTTATATACAAGGGGAAAACGTCCCTAGTTTAACGTTTGAGAAGAAACAGGACATAAGTAGTGCAATTGATTCATATTTAATGCAATTAAAGATAGGTCTTCCTCCAGACAATCTTAAAAATATTCTGTATGTTGCAATAATGAGGTCCATTAATGATCTCATGGATTACCATAAAAACATGAATGATCCTTTTGACAGTATTAAGAAAAGAATAGAAGACTTAAAAAAGATTCTTCCTTCGCCTCCAAAAATCCAAAGTCAACAAGCTGATTTACCACAAGCTGAGTCTTCATTTTGGTATATTGGTTTGTTTATTGCAGTATTGTGCATAGTTATCTATTTATTTACACGTGCTACCTATCGTGGTAAACGAAGAAGATAGACACTTTTCTGCTATCTCTATGATTACCTTATTCAAACTCCGGATAGGAGTAGAAAAACGTTATCTTAATAGGAGAATCTCTCGTTAAATATTCAGTAATATCCAGAAAAACTACTAGTTGCGGAAATTTTAATTATCCTTGCTGGAATACCATTTTTTAAATAATTTTTTTCTTCTTCTCATTGTAGTATTAAAAGATGGATTTAGCAACTGTTATTTATGGTGAGTCATCCAAGCCAACACAAGAGGAATTAACTAAATTAATGGAGGATATCGGTGTCCAACCTAACTTCCTGAAGTTTTCAGTTCAGTTATTACTGAGCAGTATAGCGATTGTAATACATAAATGGTATCCAAATATTATACGTACAGATGATGAATTAGTCAAGGACGCACGTACGATTCTCAATTATATACAAGGGAGAGACCTCGATGGTTTAACAAAACAGCAAAAACAGGATATAAGTAGTACAATTGATTCGTTAATGAAATTAAAGATAGATCTTCCTCAAGACAACCGTGAAAATATTCTATATGTTGCAGTACATAAAGCTGCTAATTCATTCAAGGATTCCGAAAATAATAAACTTCTTATTGGCGATATTAAGGAAAGAATAAACTATTTAAAGGAACAACCACAAGCTGAATCTTCATTTTGGTATATTGGTTTGTTTATTGCAGTATTGTGCATAGTTATCTATTTATTTACACGTTCTACCTATCGTGGTAAACGAAGAAGATAAAATAGTTTTAATTTTAGTTTATTATTTACAACAAATAATAAATATAATAAGTAACAACCAATAATATAACCAGATGACCAAAAGGTTTACAAATTTTATATCCAATGATACCATCCAGAATATCATAGACACCCTCACTTCCACCCAAACAACATCCATCGAGGTATCAGACTTTCCTGAATTAAAAGACCAAATCCAACATACCTTCGGGATATCCACTTCATCCATTCCAATCAAATGGGTGACCGGTGATACACCCTCTCACATCGACACATCCACTCATTCGTTTATACATACACACTTAATATACCTTACCGATAGTCCTGGTGTTCTTCGTATTAATTCCGATGAGTTTCCCATTACAAAAGGAGCTGCTTTCCTTTTCGACAATCAAGCCACTCATTCCATCATTGGAACAAATAGTATTCCACGTTTATTGATTGGTCCTATGAGTGAGTATGGATTATCTGTTGGCGCAGGTCAAACCATTGTTGCAGATGGCGCAACAGATACAGTATACCTCTCACAAGTATCTGGGAATTGGTTTTACCGTATTAACACTAACGCAGCCACAAGTATATCTTCTTTCCCTGTATTTATACAAAATATAAATGCTTCTCCCTCTGCGAATGTGTTAAAACTACTGTTCTCTACCGATGTAACCTTATCCAGCACAAATGAGTATTTTATATGTGGTTCCGATGGAATACAATTTGGAAATACCTCACTCAACCCGGATGGTTCTCGTCCTAGAATCAGTGTTCCTTTTGATTATTACGATGGTCTCATTCAGAACGGAACAAACTTTACAGATGGATACAACTCGATTTACATATATAATTTAATACTCGATGGAACTGGATATTACAACCAGACCTCCGCTGGATGGATAGGTAAGCAATACTTTGGAAAAAATGCGACTAATAATTATATTGTTAATTGCACTGCTTTAGGGGATATACATGGGGGTGGTATCATTGGTTACTATGCAGGAAATGTATGTATCATAGGTTGTTCATCAGAAGGCTACCTTTCACAACCAAATGCAGGAGGTATCGTCGGAGGATATACGAATGGTACAATTACGATTGAATCCTGCTGGACATCTGGAGCAATTATGAATGATTACTGCGGAGGTATCATAGGTGGAAATACAATCGGAACCATTACGATCATAAATTGTTACACATCTGGGGCTATTTTTGGAAATTATGCAGGTGGAATATGTGGTTCAAATGTGGGAATCAATGGAGAACTAACCATTACAAACTGTTATACCTCTGGTGCAATTAACGGACAATATTGCGGAGGAATATCTGGAAGTATTACTCTATCAGGAAGTGAAAATACATCTATCTCGATTAGTAATTGTTATACATTAGGTTTTATTAATGGAACACAAAATTCCGGGGGTATATATGGATTATCAATCAATCTAGGAGGTGGAATACTCTCGTTACTCATTACAAATTGTTATACGTGTGGGACAACTACTTCTTCCAAAGGGTATATCATAGGAGGTAGTAATACACTCCCACCTAGTTGTTATGCCGAGGCTTACTATTCTTCTTCTGGATGGAGTACGGTACATGCAAATACCGTATTACTTTCTCCTCCTACCTCTGAACCAGGAGTGTCTTCCAATTGGGTATCCATTGGTGTAAATCAAGAATACTTGTTACGTAATATGGGATATACACCTTATTCAACCACTGTCATTACAACTTCTTCAATACCTAGTCTAATACGAACATCTTCTTTTACTGTCGCGTCTGGGAACGCTACATCAGCAGGAAGAACTTCTACGTATCAACTATTGCAATTATCTGGAGGAATACCAAGTGCGTACTCTACAATAACCATCAATCCTACAACAGGTGTGATCAGTACAACCTCTAGAACTACTCCAGGAACCTATACCGTATATGTGTATACTTTGGGTAGTTATCACATTACTACAGTTACACTTACGGTTGTCCCAAATATCCCGTGTTTGATTCATGATACAAAGGTGCTTACTCCAGAGGGATACGTTCCAGTCCATCGGTTAAAAAAGGGTGACTTCGTTGTAACCTCGGATAAACGTAGGGTGAAGATTGTGAATATCTTAGAAACAACGGTGATTGGATGTGAGAATACCTATCCTTGTATCATACGTAAGGGTAGTATTCATAAAGGTTATCCTGCAGAAACATTTAGTATATCACAGGATCATCTGATTCAAACTCCAGATAAAGGTTGGATATTACCTAAAACACATTTCCCTTTGGATAGGAGTAGACGTACACTTCGTTACGTGCATATTCAACTAAAGAATTATAACACCGATCATTTGGTGATCAGTGGAGGTACAGTTGTGGAGTCGTTGGCCGTCTATAAGGAGGATAAGATAGAATATTATAAACGGATCCTAAGTAGGGAACGAACTCCTCCTTATGCTTCGCTACGCTACGCACTTATTTAGTATACTATTATTTTAATATTTGTTTGGTGTATTATTTTTTCGTATCACGAACTTTGTTCGATATTCTGATTTTTTTCACAAACTTTGTTTGATGTAATCGTAATATTATTTTTCATATCAAATAATATGAAAAATGAGGGGTATTTTTGTGTTAAGGGGTTCTATTAAAGGCCAAAATATCGAAATAATTTAGCCTCTAAAGGACACTCTTGGATAGATTAACGAATAAAAAATCAGTTTAGAGTAGGGGAGCACACTCCCCCTACCACCCCCTGTACGTTACGCGTTTTTTATTGTATTGATTTAGTTTCTTTTGCAAAAAAGTGGTACATTTTTACTTTTTACTTTATTTTTGTACCACTTTTTTGCAAGAAAATGTATTATTTTCAAATTTATACAAAGATAAATACTAGTATACTAAAGAATAGATACACATACGAACATGGGGAAAAAGTCAAAGGTTGACCAGAGATAACAAAAAAATAAATTCTTTTCAAAATTGTGAAAAGAATTATCAATAAGGTTCAGAAAAATTTATACTTCATGCCAAAATACTTTTCGTTTGCAATGTTTACACTGTTTGTGCTTAGGAATATCAGCTAATTCCCAATTTGAGAGAAATACACAACAAGTTTCTTTAGTGTCATCAAGTGATGCAAAAAAGATTTCCCTATCTAACCATGGGAAATCTTCTTTCTTAACGTTTCCTTCTTTTATTAAGGTCTTGATTGCCTCTAAATAATGAATTGTATACGTTGTACATCCCTTCATCTTACTTTTTTCTATGAATAGGTCTTTATATTTAAGTAATTTTATACCAAACTTAGTGTCATTTGTTGCATAACTTATTTTATCCTGTTCAATATACTCACGGAATTCTTTGAATAAGTCAGTTGTTTTATATTTCTTCGTCCATTGTGTATGTTTTACATTATTTTCACTAGTTAAGATTTCTTCTAGTTTAGGTCGGTAACCTATTACATCTGCTTGTTGAACAATCTTCTCTATAAGAAACTTAAATTCTAAGTCCCGAGATGCTTCTACTAAATCATCAAAGTATTCTGATACAGGTCTATCACGTATCCAATCTATAGTATCGGTATCAATGGTTAACAAGTAGTCATACCAATCTCTCATAGTATCCTTATCATGTATATATTTATATAATTGTTCAAAATATTCTTTACTTCTTGGTTTACCTTCAATACGGTAGAACACATCACGTCTATTTTTATCACTTATCTTCTTTGGGTCAATAATGTTTGTACTGGCTTCATAGTGGGCAACTGATTTAACTTTGAATGTATCTTTACCTTTATGTGTAATATTATCACACGTTGAGGTTATCATTTCCATTAGTTTTCGTCCTGCTTTTCCTTTTCCGTCGTTACCATCAAACTCCTCTAGAAAGATATAAATTTTGTGTTTTGATAATGCATTAAAATTACCTAGTAACTCTGTTTCTGCATCTTTAATCTTTAATGTGTATTGTTCACCCATGTATGCTTCATTCAGTAAAAACATGGAAGTCTTTCCAATACCTTCTGCGTCTGATTGATATGTCATCATAATACCATTTTTAAATCCTGGTTTTTGAGCTATACAAGCATGTACTTTAAGTGCATATTCCCACCCTTCACCGCATATATACTTATAGTGACCTTTTATAAACTCTCTACTTTCTGTGTAATCTTTTGTTTTGTCTTTGATGTGAGATTCTATACTCCATCCTTTCCACAAATTATATACATTATCTGGACATGTTTCAGGAGGAGGATATAAACCGATACTATGTACCACACGTTTGTTTACATCTTGGAACCATTTATGTATAAACTTCTTACTTACTATCTCAAATTCTTCTGTATTCTGATTATATTCATTCTCTTTATACTCAAGGTGTTCATAGGAGTCTCTCATTTTTGACTTACTCTTTAGGGTATATTCTCCGTTTTCTTTTAGTACACAGTATTCACTTAATTCAGATACTAAAAAATGGATTTTCTCGAATGTTTCCTTCATACTCTCGTATGTGTCCTTGTATTCAATTGCGATTTCTTTCTTTTCATACTCTTTAAGTAGACATGCGTCATATTCCATTGCTTTAATTGATAGTTTTAATGGGATTTCATATCCTACCCGTAGAACACTCTCTCGTAATAGAATTCCTTCCCATTCTTTAAAGATAACATTTTGCATATGTTCACGTGAGAATGTTTTAGATATATGTAGGCCATCATGAATTACAGCTCCTACACTACATCCTATTTTTAGTGCTTCATCCCAAATAACTTCTATCATTTTTCGCTCTATATCTTGACAATAGTGTGCCCAGGCAATCGAATATATATCTCTAGATTTATCTTCATCAAAATTCATGCGTTTTGCATATAATAAATAATGGTTTAGGTTATTTTCTAGTAGGTTGACTATATTTGTATGCACTTCTTTTTCTAGATCAAACCAGAATTGTCTATCTATGTCATCTGAACCTTTATTTTCTTCAAACCAGGTAAGTGCTTTTCCTCCATAAAATATACGCAATGGTAGCGTTTTAGCTATCTTACGGTCGATTTTTGCTTTTACCATTAGTTCTTCTATTATTTGATTGCGACTTTCATCATTAGCTAACACTTCTGTATGTTTCCCTTCTAATTTAAAATGTTTGAACGTTGCGTTTGTTATAACAGGGTGACAATTATTAAAATCAATATCATTATATCGTTTAGAAAATAATACATTTCGTATAAAAGATGGCATAGACATACCTGACCATCGTAATACATATGCATCTAATCGTCCAACTCTAGAAGTAAAACGACCATATTCTTTACGATCGTAATGAACAGTTACTGTCATTTGGGTTCCTTCGTTCTTTGCGTGTTTTATATACTTTTTGAATTGTTCTTTCTGTATATTTAATTGTTTTTGTCTTTCTTCATCGATTTCGTCTACAAAGTATACTGATTTAAGTAAAGTATCAGCATCTTCCCGGCTAAATATTTCATAACTAATTCGGTTGTCCATCTTTTTTATAGGTTTGGCACATTCTTTTTCCTCGTGGTTTAACGAAGAGTGAGGCTTACAGTATCCATCTATAACTGATGGTTTAGTACATTGTTGTCCTTTGTGTATACCTTTGGTATTTATATGTTTACACTTTGTAGTATCCATTTTTAGTAACTAATTTTTTAAATTGGTTACAACACTTTAAATATCAAATTTCAACATTTTTTTCTATTAATGATTTCTTCCTTTCACGATATTTAGCCTGAGAGGTTCGCAGTCTTTCTCTGTGTTTTTCTTTGTGTGTTTCTCGATATTTAGCTTCTATATTTTTAATGTGTTCTGGGTCTTCTTTTCTCTTTCTTGCTTGGTATTCTTTCGCTCGTTCTAATGATCTTAAATATCGTTGTTCTTTTTCTTCTTCCGTTAGTATTTTCCTTGGTCTTCCTATTTTTACTGTATTATTCTCCATATTTATTATTAATATAGTAAGAAAATAAATAATTAGAGAATTGTTTTCTTTATAAGGTTAAAATATTTTTTTAACCCATAATTTATGTATAAAGTATATTATATTTATAAGTATATAAAAGGGTAGGGGGTAGGGGGTAGGGGGTTGATTCTGATTCTAAATATTTTAAATGAAAATCCTAATCCTATTTTCTTCTTCTTACATATAAAAAAAGGAAGAAGAAGAAAATAGAATTAGGATTTTATAAAAGTATAGCTAGTAGAAAATTTAAACCCCTACCCCCTACCCCCTACCCATTCTATTAGATAAATGCTTGTACAAATTATTGGTATTTCCTTTGTATTCTTCCTCTAGTTATACTGCGCGTTTACTCCGCAAACGCTTCGTGTGGGTTTCCTGAGGATTTCTAAAAGGTATCAAATTTACCCAGAGGATTCCCTGGTATTCTTAAAGTAAAAAAATGTATTCTTTTTTAGTTCCTCTATTTCTGATTTAAACGAATACACTCTAAAGGTAGTAAAAGATGACCAAACGTCTAACAGAACAAGCCATTCAAAAGATGCTTACCCGTTATCTAGCGGTAGGTGCAGTGTACGGTGTAGGCCGAACTGTCTATTGGATGCGTAAATTGGATGATCAAACGTATACAAAGGATGGGTACGTAAAGCATCGTCCTACTGTATCATCTTGGTTATTTCACGGAACAGTTCAGGTTGCAACAAGTATGTGGTTTTATCCGGTGCATATGTTGTTTGATTTAGATAGATATCAGAAGAGTAGAATGGGGATATATGAGTTGAGTCCACCGTATCCGTTTGGACACCTCAAGAGTAGGGAACTACGTTCCCCTACCACCCCTCCTCACGCGTAAACGCGATTTTTTTTCTTTTGTTTTTGTTATTATTTTAGTATAATTAGTGTGAGTGTACAGAATGTATTAAATTCTGTCTACGGGTTTTCTTTGTGTATACTAATGGGTAAACCATTAGTATAATTAGTGTGTTCTGATTTTATTAAAATCTGTCCGACATATATTACTTTACATTCTGCATATGTAATCCATTCTGTTTGAGTTTAGGGGATCTAATCTTTACACTAACCTCAAATGGAATATCTCTAAAAGGAGATACATCTTCTGGGTAGGAAGGTATTTGTCCATGGATATAATTTGTAATCCCTTCTTGTGAGGAGAAATACGTACCATGGATATTACCTTTGAAGTAGGTCGTAGAGCAGTGAAGTGTTCCATCTGTATTCCATTTTCGGTATACTCCGTGTTTTACACCGTCTAGATAGTTGATTTCTTCTTCTATAAATTGGGGGATCAAAGTACTCCACATATAGACAGTTCCGTGTAATACATCGTTGTAAAAGGAGGATTGAGACCATAGTGCACCAGTTGGTGTCCAAAGGGTGGTTATCCCGTGTCGTTTTCCGTCTTTTACTTGTGATTCTTCGTATAGTCCACCGCTTGGGTAGTAATGGCGGACTGTTTCTATCTTGGGATAGGTACGAGTATAAAGAGTACCATGAAGCATATAGTTGAGTACTGCGGATGAAGACATACGTTAGTAGGTATAGGTTTGTTATTTACGTTATTTACGTTAGTAGGTAATCTGGGGTAAGAGCAAGAGGAAAAAAATCACTTTTATCGAAGGAACGAACTGTGTTCGTCGCGCAAAGCTCTACGGTTCCCTCGTACACCCTCCCTTCGGGATGATTACACTCATTTTATTTGTTTAGTTTAATTTTTAAAAGGATAATTGGTCAATGTATTTGTAAAAAGTATGAAACTGGTTGAGATGGATTGACAATGTTATTGTCTGTTCATCATAGGATTTCTACTTACTTTGTGTGTTGATACTAAGTAGAAATAATCATTAGATAGACTGGTAAATTTACATTACATAGAGAAGCTAAAGAATGGTGGGTTACCATTTACAAACGTGGATCGAATTTTTAGATGACCATTCTCGAACCATTCTTTATGTTCACCGTGTTTTTTACCATTTACATAATTGGTTTGAAGGCGTAGTTGTCCGTTCTCATACCACTCTTTATATTCACCGTGTAGATTACCATCTACATAAGTGGTTTGAATTTTTAGTTTCTCGCAGACTTCGTTTGGACCTTTTGGGTACCATTCTTTATATTCACCGTTTAGTTTATTCATTTCGTTGTATATATATATAAGGTAATCTGGGTAGGATTAAGAAGAAAAAAATCACTTTAGTAGGGAACTGCGTTCCCCTACCACCCCTCCTTTACGCTACGCGCTTTTTATATTTTATTTATTTGTGTATATTGTTTATATTTTATTTATTTTGTAAAACATTCTTTTTTTGCAAAAAAGTAGTACAAAAGTAAAATATAAAATAAAAATGTACTACTTTTTGCAAAAAAATCTATTTTTTTAAAAGAATGAAACAATTTGAATAGTTGGTGTATAATAGTAAACGTATTGTATAGTGTTTGGTATGAAACTGGTTAAGATGGGTTGACAATAACATTGTCTGACATTTTAGTCTTGTGTTTTACTAAACAGACAACTACGTGCGCGATGAATGTACGCTAAAAAAGTAAGTGAAGTGTATTTCTATACATGACGTGTAGAAATATTAATTAGATTGGTATACCATGAACAAAGTGAGTGTACCAATAAGCGAACGAAGATTGTGTGGGAGTCTGATGAAAGTTTCATCTGTCAATCCATAGATATAACTCCGCTTATATATGGAATTTTATAAACGAGTTGACCGTCCTCATTAAACTCTTTATATTCACCATGTGTTTTATTGTTTACATAAGTGGTTTGAATGCGTATTTGACCATTTGTAAAAAATTCTTTATATTCTCCATGTACTTTATCATCTACATAAGTAGTTTGAATTTCTAGTTGACTACGGTCTTCGACCGAATTATCCGCTCCGCGGTACCATTGTTTATATTCACCATATTTCAAGCCTTCTACATAAAAGGTTTGAACCTCTAATTGGTCACTATTATAGTACCACATTTTATATTCGCCGTGTTTTTTACCTTCTACATAAGTGGTTTGAACGTGTAGCTGACCATTACAAGACCAATGTTTATATTCACCATGTTTCAAACCTTCCACATAAAAGGTTTGACCCATTAATTGTCCACTACGGTACCATTCTTTCTGTTCACCATCCTTTTCTCCATACTTTGTGCGGTATTCACACTTTAAATATCTTGTCCCATCTAAAGATGGGTAATACTCTATAACAGTAGAGTAGATATATTCTTCGACTACGTTAGCTACATATACATCCATCATAGGAATACTTGCGAATACATCTTTTATGATTTGGTATTCAGGAGAGTTATATCCTTTAAACTTAGATGAAAGTGTGGTAGACATATTTATACGTTATACGTTATACGTTAGTAGGTAAGCTGGGTAGGAGGAAGATAAAAAATATCACTTTTGCAGTAAGGAACGTAGTTCCTTACAAACCTCTTCTACTACGTTCTCTGCGACTCTCCTTACGCTCCGCACTTTATTTTTTATTTTATTCACTTTATTCATTGTATACTAATCGGACAACATATAATCTCGAGATACGTACACTAAAAAGTGTGTAGTATATTGTATTCAAAGTAGAATACAATAGTGGATATAAGTATATAGAGTGTACCAATAAGCGATCGAAGGTTGTGGGAGACTGATGAAAGTTTCATCTGTCAAATCATAACACCATCTACATAAGTGGTTTGTTGTGATAGTTGACCATTTTCAAGCCATTCTTTATATTCACCGTGTATTTTATCATCTATATAATTGGTTTGAATGTATAGATGACCTTGGTCTTCATTTGAATTACGTTCCCACCATTCTTTATATTCTCCGTGTAATTTACCATCTATATATGTGGTTTGAATATGTAGGTTACCACTTGTAAAAAATTGTTTATATTCTCCATGTGTTTTACCATTTACACATGTGGTTTGAATTAATAGTTCACCATCCTCATCCCAATACCTATATTCTCCATGTATTTTATCATCTACATACATAGTTTGAATCCGTAGTTGACCACGGTCTTCGACCGAATTATCAGTTCGACCTTCGGTCTCATTGAGCGCTAAGCGCGAATCGCGGTACCATACTTTATGTTCTCCATGCTTTTTACCATTTACATATGTGGTTTGAATGTGTAAATCACTTATTCTATTCGAATTGTGATGCCACTCTTTATATTCGCCATCTTTTTCTCCATATTTTGTGAGGTATTTACATTTAATACTTTTATTAGATGGGTAGTACTCTATAACAGTAGAGTAGATGTACTCTTCTACTATATTGGCTATATATACATCCATCATAGGAATACTCTCGAAGACATCTTTTATTATTTGGTATTCTGGGGAGTTATATTCTTTAAACTTGGTTGACATATTTGTTCATTACTACTTAGTCTAAGTAGTAACACGTTAATTTTCATTTTAGGTCATCCAATGTACCTACTATATACGTACATTCTATCTTTTTATTTCCATTCGAACTCCATTCCTGGTATAGTCCATCTAATTTTCCGTATCTATATGTACATTCTACACATTTAGTTCCGTTGGGGTACCAAGTTTGATATAACCCATGTAAGTGTCCTAGAGTATAAAAACATTCTACACTTTTAATTCCATTGTCGTGCCATTCTTGATATAATCCATGTAATTGCTGTCCTAAAGTATAAATACATTCTACACTTTTAATTTCACGATCTTTGCCGGTATTATACCATCTTCTATATGTTCCATCTAATTCTCCTGAATCATATCTACACTCTATATGTTTATTTCCATTTGGATACCAATGGTGATACACTCCATCTAATTTTCCTAACGTATACGTGCATTCTATCTTTTTATTTCCACAGTCTTTTCCTGGTTCATCTGATTCATACCATTCTATATATTCTCCGTGTTCTTTACCTTCTACATATGTCTTTTGAATCTGTATTTTACCATTCTCATACCATTCTTTATATTCTCCGTGTTCTTTACCTTCTATATAAGTTGTTTGAATACCCATTTGACTATTTTTCCACCACATTTTATATTCTCCGTGTTCTTTACCTTCTATATAATATGTTTGAAGGCGTATCTGACCATTCTCAAACCAATCTTTATATTCTCCATGTAGTTTATCTTCTATATATGCCGTTTGAATCCACAATTGATCATTTTCAATCCAATTTTTATATTCACCATGTAGTTTACCTTCTATGTATGCCGTTTGAACCCACAATTGACCATTTTCAATCCAATTTTTATATTCACCATGTAGTTTACCTTCTATATAATGTGTTTGAACGAATAATTTACCACGGTCTTCGCTCGAATTATCCGCTCCGCGGTACCATTCTTTATATTCACCGTCTTTAATACTACCATACTTTGTTCTATATTCACACTTTAAAGAACCGTTATTTATCCCATCCTTAGATGGGTAATACTCTCTAACAGTAGAGTAGATGTACTCTTCTACTATATTGGCTATACATAGATCCATCATTGGAACTCCCGCGAAGACATCTTTTATTATTTTGTATTCCTCTGAGTTATATCCTTTAAACTTGGTTGAACCTGTTGTAGACATTAATTATTGCTTACTATGTAGACTAGTTAGGATTAATATAGTATTTTTCACTTTAGTAGGGAACGACGTTCCCTCACGCTTCCTCCTGCGCTTGCTCCTTGAACGTAGTTCTGCTTCGCTTCGCTACGCACATTTTTGTTCTTTTATTGGATAGTTTTATTTATGAATAAAGTATATATACATATAGACAACATATAATCTCGAGATTGTAGTATATTGTATTCTACTTTGAATACAATAGTAAACAACTGGAAGACTGATAGTAGTATAAGTGTACAATAAACGAACGAAGGTTGTGTGGGAGTCTGATGAAACTTTCATCAGACAATAACCCCATCTACATAAGTAGTTTGAATTTCTAGTTGACCATTTCTTATCCATCTTTTATATTCACCGTTTAGTTTACTCTCTACATAAGATGTTTGAATCCATATTTGACCATTCATAAACCATTCTTTATACTCACCGTTTTCTTTACCTTTTACATATGTAGCTTGAATTTCTAGTTGACCGTCATAGAACCATCTTTTATATTCACCGTTTAGTTTACTCTCTACATAAGATGTTTGAATCCATATTTGACCATTCATAAACCATTCTTTATACTCACCGTTTTCTTTACCTTTTACATATGTGGTTTGAACCCATATTTGACCATTTTCGTACCATTGTTTATATTCACCGTGACATTTACCTTCTACATAAGATGTTTTAATTCGTAGTTGACCATGATCTTCGACCGAATTATCCGTTCGTCCTTCGGACTCATTGAGTGCTTCGCGCGAACCGCGGTACCATTCTTTATATTCACCTTGCTCTTTACCTTCTATATAAGTTGTCTGAATTTTTAATTGGCCATCTTCGTACCATTCTTTATATTCACCGTGTAACTTACCTTCTATACAGGTGGTTTGAATCCATAGTTGACCACGGTCTTCGACCGAATTATCCGAACAGTGATACCATTCTTTATATTCACCATCTTTTTTTCCAAACTTAGTTCTATATTCACGCTTTAAAGAACCGTTATTTATCCCATCTAAAGATGGGTAATACTCTCTAACGATAGAATAAATATACTCTTCTATAATATTAGCGATATATAGTTCCATCATAGGAATACTTGCAAATATATCTTTTACTATTTGGTATTCCTCTGAGTTATACCTTTTAAACTTGGTGTACATTTTATGCATATTTATACGTTAGTAAATAAACTAAATATGATTAATATACATATTTTCACTTTACAAATCTCATTACGTTCTGCAATTAGTTGTACTTTTATTGGATAAGTTGATGAATAAAGTATATTGTATTCAAAGTAGAATACAATAGTATACAATTGGCAGACAATTAAGTATACATACGTTGTGTGAGAATGGTACCATCTTTATTCCATTCAGTATACATTCCAGTTAATCGTCCATATCTAAATGTGCATTCTGTTTTTTTACAATTTACCCACCATTCAGTAGATACTCCATGTAATTGACCAGAAACATATGTATGTGTCGATTTAATACCATCTGTTCCCCAATGGGTGGATATCCCATGCTTTCGACCTGAAACATAGGTCGATTCTTCTTTTATAGTTCTGCGTTTTTTGTCCCAAGTTCTATGCAGTCCGTTTAATTGGTCTGAAGCGTAAAAACATTCTACCCATATAATGTTTGTTCCGGGATACCAACTTCTGTATAATCCATCTTTTTCTTTAAATCTAGTCCTATACTCCTCGTACATTAGAAGTGAGGAAGATGGGTAATACTTTATAACGGTGGCATAGATGTATTCTTCGACTACGTTAGCTACATATACGTCCATCATTGGAATACTCGCGAAGACCTCCCTTATTATTTGATATTCTGGGGAGTTATATCCTTTAAACTTGGTTGAACCTGTGGTAGACATTAATTATTTTATATGTTATACGTTAGTAGGAGTAAGATAGTATATTTCACTTTTGCAGTAAGGAACTACGTTCCTTACAAACCTCTTCTACTACGTTCTCTGCGACTCTCCTTACGATCCGCGCTTTATTTTTTTATTTTATTCACTTCGTTCATTGTATATTAACCAGATAACATACGTTGACACTTAGCATCTAACAGAGTGCTTCGATTTGAACGAAGTTCTTATTCACGAGGTGTAAACTGGATTTCTACACTTTGTGTGTAGAAATATGGATTAGATTATACGGAATAAACGATTAGAATGAGTATACCAATAAGTGAACAAAGGTTATGTGGGCGTCTGATGAAACTTTCATCAAACAATAATTCCATTTATATAAGTGGTTTGAACGTCTAGTTGACCACTCTCAAACCATGTTTTATATTCTCCGTGTTTTTTACCATTTATAAAAGTGGTTTGAACGCGTGGTTGACCGTTCTCAAACCATTCTTTATATTCATCGTGACATTTACCTTCTATATAAGTGGTTTGAACACATAGTTGACCACGGTCTTCGTCCGAATCGCAGTACCAACTTTTATATTCGCCATGTAGTTTACCGTCTTTATAAGTGGTTTGAATGTGTAGCTGACCATTGTTGTGCCATTCTTTATATTCTCCATGTTGTTTATCTTCTATATAAGTGGTTTGAACAGATATTTGACCACGGTACCATGATTTATATTCTCCATGTCTTTTACCATTTACATAAGTGGTTTGAATATATAGTTGACCATTACTAAACCATTCTTTATATTCACCGTGTAGTTTATCTTCTATATAAGTGGTTTGAACGCGTAGCTGACCATTACTAAACCATTCTTTATATTCACCGTGTAGTTTATCTTCTATATAAGTGGTTTGAACGCGTAGCTGACCATTTTTAAACCATTCTTTATATTCACCATGTCTTTTATCTTCTATATAAGAGGTTTGAATATCTAATTTTCCATTTTTCTTCCATCGTTTATATTTACCATGTAGTTTATCATTTAAATAAGATGTTTGAATATATAGTTGACCACGGTCTTCAACCGAATTATCCGTTCGACCTTCGGTCTCATTGAGCGCTAAGCGCGAATCGCGGTACCATTCTTTATATTCACCATTTTTTTCTCCATACTTGCTTCTATATTCACACTTTAATGTTCCTTTATTTACCCCATCTTTAGATGGGTGATACTCTCTAATGGTAGAATAAATATATTCTTCTATAATATTTGCTATATATACGTCCATCATAGGAATTCTCGTGAAGAGGTCTTTTAGAATGTTATATTCCGGGGAGTTATACTCTTTAAACTTGGTTGAAAGTAGGATAGACATATTTATACGTTAATAGGTAAACTGGGTAGGAATAAGAGAAACATTTTCACTTTATTCTATTTATTTACTTTATTAGTTGTATACTAAATAGATAACATACGCTGATGCTTCGCATCTAAAAAAGTGTGTAGTATATTGTATTCAAAGTAGAATACAATAGTAGACAAATAGGAGACATAAGTGTACAATAGTGAATAAAGGTTGTGGAAGTCTGATGAAAGTCTTATCAAACTATAACCCCATCTACATAAGTGGTTTGAACATCTAGTTGACCACTCTCAAACCATGTTTTATATTCTCCGTGTAGTTCACCTTCTATATAATTGGTTTGAACGTGTAGCTGACCGTTCTCAAACCATTCTTTATATTCACCGTATTCTTTACCTTCTATATAATTGGTTTGAAGATAAAGTTGACTATTACTATCAAACCATTGTTTACATTCACCGTGCAGTTTACCTTCTACATAAGTTTTATAAACATATAATTGACCATCATTGTTCCATTCTTTATATTCACCATGTTTTTTATCTTCTACATAAGTGGTTTGAATGCGTAGCTGACCAAGGTCTTCGACCGAATTAGTATCCCACCATTGTTTGTATTCACCGTGTAGTTTACCTTCTATATAAGTGGATTGAACACATAGTTGACCATTACTAAAGAAATTTTTATATTCACCTTGTAGTTTACCTTCTATATAAGTGGCACGAACACTTAGTTGACCATTTTCATACCAACTTTTATATTCACCGTATTCTTTACCTTCTATATAATTGGTTTGAATATCTAATTGACCACGGTCGAAGACCGAATTATCTGAACCGCGGTACCATCTTTTATATTCACCGTGTTTTTTATCGTCTACATATGTGGTTTGAATATATAGGTGACCACGGTCTTCCTCTGAATTATCAGTTCGACCTTCGGTCTCATTGAGCGCTAAGCGCGAATCGCGGTGCCATTGTTTATATTTACCGTATAGTTTACCATCTACATATTGAGTTTGAACATAAAGTTGACCATTATCAAACCAACTTTTATATTCACCATCCTTTTTTCCAAACTTGGTTCTATATTCATACTTTAACAGTCCATTATTTATCCCATCTAAAGATGGGTAATACTCTCTAACGATAGAATAAATATACTCTTCTATAATATTTGCTACATATACGTCCATCATTGGCATACTTGCGAAGACATCCTTTATGATTTGGTATTCCGGGGAGTTATATCCTTTAAACTTGGTTGAACCTGTGGATAACATATTTATACGTTAGTAGGTAAACTAGGAGGAAGAGGAATAAAATCACTTTAGTAAAGAACTAGCGCTGATGCGAAGCATCTAACGGAGTGTGTCGCTCTGAACAAAGTTCTTCTCTACAACACTCCTTGCGCAAGCGCCCTGAACAACTTTAGTCGTTCGCTACGCACTTTATTATTTTACTCACCTAGCTCTTCTTTTCTTAGTATACTAAATAGTATACTAAAACAGACAACGAGATGTTAATTTCCCATCAGAACTCCATCAACATATTCCTGTTCTCTTATTAGATTCCCTTCTTCGTCCCATTGTTTACAAGAACCATGTAAAAGATCTTGTTTATAGTGTTCTTCCGCACGTATTTTACCAGTAGTATCTCTAAATATATATTTACCATCTAAAAGGCCATTTAGATAATTACATTCTGAGACAATAATACCATTTGGTATATAATACGTATAAGGTCCATCTTTAACTCCATTTTTAAAGTTAGTTTCATTCCACTTATTTCCGCTCATTATTGTAGGATACCATTTTTGGTATAAACCATCATGTTCTCCATTCGTATAAAATGCTTTAGACTTTATGGCCTCATCTTCATAAAACTCTATACCTTCGCCGTGAAGTTTATCATCTATATAATTAAACATTACTTTCACGTTTTCATTCTCATAAAACTCTATACATTCACCGTCTCTTTTACCATCTATATAATTAAATAGGATTTTCAAGTTTCCGTTGGTATACCATTCCTTATATTCCCCATTCCTAACACCTTTTATATAGTGGTCCTTAACCCATAAGTGTCCACTAGGATAATAATAGTTAGATTCCCCTTCATTCTTACTGTTAATCATAGTAACTATTAGTTTTAGGTTTCCAGTTTCCTCCCAATATTCCTTTAGTAAACCATTTATTTCACCATCTTTATAAGTATATTCTGCACATATCTTTCCAGATGGATAATAAGACACTGCTTTTCCATCTTTTACCCCATACTTTGTTCTATATTTATACATAATTTCATTATAGGTATCAACTTCGTAGGCGTAGATATATTCTTCGACTACGTTAGCTACGTGTATGTCCATCATAGGAATACGTGAGAAGATTTCCTTTATGATGTTGTATTCGTCTGAGTTATACCAGTTAAACTTGATTGAACTTTGGGTAGACATTAATTATTTTTTTATTGGATTAGTTAGGAGTAAGATACTATTTTTCACTTTAGTAGGGAACTGCGTTCCCCTACGACCCCTCCTTACGCTCCGCACTTTATTTTTTTATTTTATTCACTTTGTTCATTGTATACTAACCAGACAAATAGATGCTCGCGATATGTACACTAAAAAAGTGTGTAGTATATTGTATTCAAAGTCGAATACAATAGTAGACACCTGGAAGACTGATAGCAGATATAAGTATACAGAGTGTACTAATAAGCGAACGAAGGTTGTGTGAGGCTGACAATAACATTGTCTGTCAAATCATAACACCTTCTACATAAGTGGTTTGAATTTTTAATTGTCCATCTTCGTGCCATTCTTTATATTCACCGTTTAGTTTACCTTCTATATAATTTGTTTGTATACTTAATTGTTTATTATAATACCATTTTTTATATTCTCTATGTAGTTTACCTTCTACATATGTTGATTGATTACATAGTTGTCCATTATCATACCATTCTTTATATTCTCCGTGTAGTTTACCTTCTACACAATGGGTTTGAATACCTATTTCACCATATTCCCACCATTTTTTATATTCTCCATGTAGTTTACCTTCTATATAATTTGTTTGTATATTTAATTGTTTATTATAATACCATTTTTTATATTCTCCTTCTAATTTATCTTCTTTAAAATAAGTTTGTATACGTAATTGTCCATTATCATGCCACTCTTTGTATTCTTCTTTCCTTTTACCATCTTTATAATATTTTTTCATTTTTAATTGTCCATTATTCCACCAACTTTTATATTCTCCTTCTAATTTATCTTCTTTATAATATTTTTGTATCCATAATTGTCCATCTTTGCTCCACTCTTTATATTCACCATCTTTTTCTCCATACTTAGTTCTATATTCATACTTTAAAGAACCTTTATTTATCCTATCTTTAGATGGGTAATACTCTCTAACGATAGAATAAATATACTCTTCTATAATGTTTGCTACATATACGTCCATCATTGGAATACTTGCAAAGAGTTCCTTTATGATTTGGTATTCAGGGGAATTATACCCTTTAAATTTGGTTGAAACTATGGTAGACATTAATTATACGTTAGATAGGAATAAGATACTATTTTTCACTTTAGTAGGGAACGATGTTCCCTCACGCTCCCTCCTACTCAGCATTTTATTTATTATATAAGTATATATACAGACAACATATAATCTCGGTAATTGTACACTAAAAAAGTGTATAATCAAAGTAGAATACAATAGTAGACAATTGGAAGACAAATGACGGACATAAGTATACAGAGTGTATTAATAAGCGAGCAACAGTTGTGGGTAAGCAGAATTTATTAAATTCTGTCAAATCATAACCCCATCTATATAAGTGGTTTGAAGGTCTAGTTGACCATTCTCATTCCATTCTTTATATTCTCCGTGTAGTTTACCTTTTATATATGTATTTTGAACGCGTGGCTGACCATTTTTAAACCAATCTTTATATTCGCCGTGTAGTTTACCTTCAACATAATGGGTCTGAACACATAATTGACCATTTCTATACCAACTTTTATATTCACCTTGTATTTTCCCTTCAACATAATGGTTTTGAATATCTAATTGACCATTTCTATACCATTCTTTATATTCACCGTGTACTTTTCCTTCTATATAAGTTGTTTGGACCCATGTTCGCCCATTATCAAACCAACTTTTATATTCGCCATGTTCTTTATCTTCTATATAAGATATTTGAACGCGTAGCTGACCATTCTCCCACCATTTTTTATATTCACCGTGTTTTTTACCTTCTACATAAGTTGACTGAACTTCTAATTGACCACGGTCTTTAACCGAATTATCCATGAGACCGAAGGTCTCATTGAGCGCTAAGCGCGAACCGCGGTACCATTGTTTATATTCACCATGTTTTTTACCTTCTAAATAAGTGGTTTGAACGCTTAGCTGACCATTCTTCCACCATTTTTTATATTCACCGTGTAGTTTACCTTCTACATAACTAGACTGATCACATAATTGACCACAATCTTCTACTGAATTATCTGGTATGATGTACCATCTTTTATATTTACCATCTTTTTCTCCGTACTTTATTCTATATTCACACTTTAAAGAACCGTTATTTATCCCATCTTTAGATGGGTAGTACTCTCTAACAGTAGAATAAATATATTCTTCGACTACGTTAGCTACATATACGTCCATCATAGGAATACTTGCGAAGAGTTCCTTTATTATTTGGTATTCCGGGGAGTTATATCCTTTAAACTTGGAAGACATATTTATATGTTAATAGGTAAACTGGGTAGGAATAAGATAATATTTTTCACTTTAGTAGTAAAGAACCTACGAGCTTTGCTCGGTACAAACCTCCTCTTATTCTTTATTTTATTCACTTTATTCATTGTATACTAACCGGACAACATATAATCTCGAGATATGTACACTAAAAAGTGTATATAAGTGTACTAATAAGCGTTCAACAGTTGTGTGGGATTTGACAATAACATTGTCTGTCAAATCATGACTATTCACTAAAAAACGCGTTACAACTAAAGTCGCGAGCATAGCGAAGCGTAAAGAAGGAAGGGGGTCGTTACTAAAGTGATTTTTTATCCCTTCATCCTATCCAGAGCACTTTATAATACCAAATAAAACCCGGAAGAGTATGTCATCAAACACAAATAAACAGTCTATTTGCAAGGAGTATAGTTCAGAACTAGATAACCTAATTCTTTCTGTAAAGAAATCCCTTATATCCTCTCCAGGAAACGATAATAATATAAAGGAACTCTTACATGAAATCGATGAATTATTACATAGTTTAAAGATGGAAAACGCTTCTGCTACTATTATCAACGCATACGAAAAAGAAATAAAAGAGATAAAAAGTCACGTATCAAGTATTACTGTCGATAAACCTAGTAAACCTCAATCGATTGATAGGATTCAAACATTGAAAGACTCAAGACAAACATTATATGAGACAGAGAATATCGGTACAACTATTCTTGATAACCTAAGTACACAAGCAGAAAAAATAACCAGTTTGGGTGAGAAAACAAAAGATATAAACGCAAATATGGCTCATAGTTCAAAATTAACAACCAAAATGAGTAGTTGGTATCATGGGTTATTTAAATAAATGGACAAATACGCTTTACATATATGCTTTACATATATGCTCGGTAAGTGTATAAACCATATTATAAATAAACAGGATTTCTACTTAGAATACCAAGTAGAAAACAATAGTATACAAATAGTGGATATAAGTATACATAAGTATACAGAGTGTACCAATAAGCGAGCAACAGTTGTGGGAGTACTGACAATATCATTATCAGACAATCAAATTATTAATTTACTATTTAAAAGGAATAAATAGAAACGTCAGTAAGCATGAATAAACATCCCATATATAACACAATTATACAAAACGACTTCGACTCATTCAAGAAATATATAGAGGATGGTTATCAAATCGAACGACTATTATATGCAGTATCAGCTAAACATAACCGTATAGAGTTTATTTCTTACCTTCTACAACAAGAACCAGAAGAAAAAGCATGGGATGAACTAACTCCTGTATGTGCAGCGGAATACGGTCATCTAGAATGTTTAACATTTTGTATAGAAAACGGTTGTCCATGGGACCAAGTTACTCCTGCATTTGCTGCTGGAAATGGCCACATGGAATGCTTAAAGTATACTTCTGAAAAAATAGGATACTGTGCAGTAGTCAAATCTGCAATAAATAAACAAATGGAAGCATTCATGTACTGCTTTAGGTCATATAAAGATAAACATGCATTCTGGGATATACCATTTAACCTACTACCCGGAGGTGAACCGTTTGAAACCATGCCAAAACGAAGGTACTCATTGTAGGGAACGAACAAAGTTCGTCGCGCAAGCGCTAGGTTCCCCTACTACCCCTCCTCTTACTTTTATTTTATTATTTGTTCACTATGATGATTATACAGACAACATATAATCTCGGGATAAGTACACTTTTTTAGTATACTTATATGTAGTAGACGAATAGTTTACAGAGTAGAATACAAATAGTAGACATAAGTATACAGAGTGTACCAATAAGCGAGCAACAGTTGTGTGGAGGTTGACAATAACATTGTCTGTCAACACATAACTATTCACTAAAAAACGTAAAAACGATAGGAGGTTCGTAAGGGACCTAGGTCCCTTACTAAAGTGATTTAATGAAATAAATCTTTATTCTATAGTAAGAATAGTATGTCTGAGAGTATACCAAAAGAAGAACTCGATACCAGAAAACAAAAATGTACACCGGAAGAAAAGGCACAGAAAAAAAGAGAATATAATCGTAGTTGGTACACAAAGAATAAAGAAAAGAAAATTGAACAATCGCGAAACTATTATAAAGAACACATAGAATCAGCATCAGAATCAAATCTTAAACTACAGGAACGATACCGAGAATGTTATAGAATATTAAAAGAAATAATGCAGAATACTGATATACTACCAGAAGAATACCGAATAAAGGCAACTAATGCATTAAATATTGGGAAATAATACATACAAGAATCATTTTTCTACTTAACTATAAGTAGAAACATACACATACAAGAAGAAAAAAATAAAAATTGAGATTTAAATCTTTTTATCTAATAGGTTAAGAAAGACAGAACATTTAAGTTTCAGACAAATATGGAATTCGATTTCACAACTGCAAAAAACGGCAATATAGAAATAAAAAGAGGCGATATAATACTCGACGAAAATAATTCACTATTTACCATCCCAGGTACATATAAAATAGCCAATCGTTTCTCAACATTAAAAAAAGTAGTAATCGACAAACCATCAAATGAACCTGTCCTTAAACCATTTATCTCCAAAGGAAAGAAAGATTTAATACAATCTCTCACAGAGAAGAAAGCATACCCATATGTACAAGGTCCTTACATAGATCAAAATATCACAGATGATTTGCTTTACTATTGCAAAGATACAACTCAATATTATTACCAATCCAATTTACTCTTTGCAGTAAAAGAGAAAGAAGACTGGTTCGCATGTATTACGTTCTACCATTCCCAAGAAAGAATGCTAGAAGTATGCAAACAAAATTACCATACACTCTGCATAGGATTCGACAATCCATACTATGATTACAGAAAGGAAGAGAGGTCATTCGAAACATCCAAATTATACACATCATTTCAAGATGTATACACATTTTTCCAAGTATATGACATCATAGTTGACACCCAAAAACACTTCTATGAACTTATACACAAAGAACGCCCATGTTTTCTTTATTTTGATTTAGATTGTAAACCAAACAATACTCCTCAGACCGAATTCATAATAGATAACCAATCATTACTGCATGCATTTAAAATCGCTGTACACGAGTTTATACATAAATATTACTGTAGAAGCTATCAATCCAAAAAAGAGATAAACGAGGAAGTAATAAATGTAACTCACGCATCCACAAATGAAAAAATATCATTACATATTGTCTACAAAGAGATTATACTAGAGAACAATAAAGATCTCCAACGAGTATACTCACAATTTGAACATTATATACAGAATGAATTCACATCAGATTTTCCAGAACATACATGGATAATACCATCCATAGATTTCTGTGTAGATAGTGCAAATAGACTCATGAGAATTTTAGATTCTTGCAAACTACTTGAAAGCGGGGAATATAAACGCCCTCTACAGACATACAAAGTATCCGAAAATACAGTACAAAATAAATTATTAGATTCCCTTATCACAAATATACCAAGAAATCCATCATTTCCAGTCTTTAACAAATGGTATACACAAAGGGAAACAAATACACAACATGTACCAACTCCTGTCAGACATAAGGAAGTAGACCTTACTATAGATCAATTCAACCTAGAATTCTATGAAGAATTGCTAGACATACTACCTCCGGTTCATTATATACTATATAACTCATGGTTTGCCGTAGCTTGTGCTCTTAAAAACACATATTATAAACATAGAGAACTACTAGTAGAAAATCGCGATAATGATGTAGAAGAGGATTATTTCCAATTGTTCTCTAATTTTTCATCTAAATGTCAGGGAAAATATAATGAATGTTCAGCCAGAAAATTATGGAATAGTATTAAAGAGTCATCCACAAATCCAACAACCATAGCATCCATTATACTCTTTGCAAAACAACACGATCAAAAACGAGTAAGAGAATGTTTTCAAGCCTATTTCCCACAGAAGCAACCAGATAGTAAACAGTCAAATGAACTATCCCTATATTATCGATATAATAAGGCAATTAATACAAGATTTCTAACAAAAGAATTATTACATAGCGTAGTTAAACTTATCCCCGAAAGGTTTTGGAATACTTCACCAACCTATATCAATGATAACAAAAAATATAATTTATACAATGTACCCCTACACATCGCATTTGCAATACACACAGTAAATCCACAATGGATGGATATTTGGAAAGAACAGTGCAAACTATATAATATACAAACAGACAAAATCATTACTCAAATCAGTGAAAGAAGAAGTCCCGTAGATTACACATTTTTACACTATTTAGTAAACAGATATAACAGAGAAAAATATGAGACATTGATAGAAAGATATCCACAACTTATATTAAAAATGGATACTGAATCATACACACCATTAGAAACAGTAAATCACAGATGGTTACCAAAGGAATTATATGAGTCAATATGTAAGTCATCCAGTAAGTATGTAGCAATCAAATCAAACATGGGAACCGGAAAAAGTTTTAATATGCCTGTATTATTTACACACACAGTAATAAAGAAATCAACCCGAGTAGATTTCGAAATAGAACGACCTTTATACGAATCCATACTTATCATCACATTCAGAAGATCACTTGCACAAGAATTCTACACAAAGTGGAAACAATACGGATTTTCGTTATATTCAGAAGAAAAATCACAATATATCACGTCCAATAGAATTATCGTACAAATTGACTCCTTATGGAGAATTAGTAAAGACAAGTTTGACCTTGTTATCTGTGACGAACTAGTATCCACAGTATCCCACCTAATCGAATTTGAACGAATCAAAAAGCGAAACCAGTGTTTTCAGTCCTTTATTCTATTTTTACAAGAAGCAACAAAGGTAATCTACTTAGACGCAAATTTATCCGATGAATTATGTAAGTTACTATCAGAGAAAAATAAAGTACACACCATCCTAAATACATACAAAGCATACACAGACATCACTGTAAGATACCACTTCGGAAAAGAAAGATTCCAACAATTTATACTTACATACATACATGATAACCCAGGTAAACCATTTGTAATTATGTCAAACTGCAAGGGATTCCTCAGGAAAACAATTACTCTTATCCAAGAGTTATATAAAGAAATGAAACTAGTATGTATCTTAGCAAAAGATGAAACTTCAAAACACCATGCAGAAATAGAACGTTCAGGAGAAGAATGCCCTACAAGCGATTGGAATAAATATACAATACTCATGTATACACCAAGCATATGCGCAGGAGTATCGTTTGACGAACTGTATTTTCACAAACGTTTTGCATATTTTACCAATGATAGTTGTGGTGCAAACATGTGTTCACAAATGTTACTACGAGTTCGACACACCATTGAACCAGTCATAGAAATATGTGTAGACCAAGTTGATTATGATTTTAAACCTACTGAATACGATAAAATAGATCTATATTTAGAAGACAGACTAGATTCTGTATTAGAATTTATAGATGAAGAAACAGACACTAAACATAGATTCAATAAAGATTTATTCTACAAGGTGTACCGCTATATAATCCAACAAAAGCATATCAGTAGTAATCATTTCCAAGAAAAATTATCTTCTATCCTAGCAGACCACGGAATGAATATTACACACTATTATCCAGAAGCTACTCCTGTTGAAAAACAAGAAGTTAAGGCAATACGAAACGCAAATAAAAAATCATCTACCGAAAAATCAAAACAAGAAACAAACGATATCATATCTATACCATTGATTACACAAAAAGAATATGAAGAAATCACAGGTAAAAGAGGTGTTCTTACCTTAGAAGAAAGAATAAAACTAAGAAAGCACACACTCGTCTCCACTTTTAAAATAGACTTTACACAAGATGAAGAAATTGTGTTTAATACGGTACACTACCTAAAGAATAAAATAAAGTCGTACCGATTATTACTTACTCTTTCTCAGATAGAAAACATACAAGAAATCATACAGTTCTGCACCCGGAAAAATAGTGAACAAAATTTATTAAACGTAGTTTCACCAGATGATGCTGATAAATTATACATATGGAATAACTGGGTACACATTGGATTGATCTTTAAACTATTGGATACCATGGGATTTACTACCATTACACCTGGATCAGAAAAGATAGAACTAGACTGGAAACGTATACTCTCTTTCTTAAAGAAAAACTGGAATACATTGAATGAAATGGGGAAAATATACACAGATAAGAATGAATTGCCAGATACGTTAGAAGGAGCAAGTGAAAAAGCACAAACAAATGTAAAAAAAGTAGTTGTAATGATCATTAACAATAAACTAAATGATACGATCTGTATGGGAATCCAAAGATCAACAAGACACAAAACATCCAATTTTTATAATTGTTATTCACTTATAGTAGAAGAAGGAATAAGACCATATTTTCATAATTAAACAGAAAATCTGCTAATATAATATTATTCATCTGCTATTTAGCAGATGAGAGTACCTACCAACCAATATATATAAGAATAAATTAGTTAGTAGGTACTCTCCATTTTTATTTTCACTTTCTTTTTAAGTATTTAGCACTAAAAACCCGATATAAGTTGATATTCTTCTGCTAATTAATAAATAAGATTAACTACCAACCAATATATATATAAGAATAAAGTAGTTAGTAAGTCCCCTCTATTTTTTTATACTTTGATGAAAGTATAAATTTACGTAGTCTTCTTCCCTAGTTATACTGCGCGCTTGCTTCGCAAACGCTTCGTGTGGGTTTCCTGAGGAAATCTAAAAGTAATATTATGTTTCTCAGATAAATCCCTGTTATTTATTTCAAAAGGTAAAATGGATATATTCCTTTCTTATTTAAATGTTGGTTTAAAGAAAACGAGTTAAAAGTAAACAAAATGAGCATAACATTTGGTAAATATAAAGGTAAATCTGTGTCTGTTGTTAAAATGGATAAACAATATTGTGAATGGATGAAAGGAGTTGCTAAAAAAGAACCATTTTCTGTAATAGGTAAGTTTGTAAACCAATATCTTTCTTTAGAGGAAGAACAGTGTTCTCCTATTTGTTCTACTATTAAACTCGGGGCTTTCAATAAGGCTACTGGTAATTATGTGTATCCTAGGATTGCTAATAGTATGAATGAGTATATATGTCCTTCCTGTAATGAATCTGTGATGTACAATAGTAAGATGAACTGTTTTTATCATACCTATGAGTCTTCTTTTAAGTGTGAGTATTATTCTTCCCCTAGTAAACAACAGATACAGACGGATGGTATTAATTTGTATTCTAAGTTGATAAAAGATGGTGTAAAGATGTGTATATACTATTATTGTATGGATTGTAAACATAAGTATTGTACAATGGACAGTATAAGTAGAGAATGTATAAATTTGGAAGAGTTGATAACTGTTGTAAATAAGGTTGAATTACAAAGAAATACGGTATTAGAACTGTCTAGTATAAGTATAAGTAAACTAAAGTGTAAAGGGTGTGAGTTTAATGGTAAACTAATGGATATATATTTGGATAAATATGTGCGATATAAGTTGGAACAAACGGTGTTTACGGATTCCTTTTTATCGGAATGTGATAGTTTTGATGGATGTAAATGTGATTATTGTTTGTTTCGTATGAATGACCATTTAGAAATTGACTGTGATGCTTGTGAGGATACTCGTACAAATAAAAATATAATGGAGAGATTTGGGGAATATTTTGTGGATAAGAAGCCTATTATTCATAGTAGAGAACATAATTTTCATGATGTCTACGTGGTTAGTTCTGTGAATTATAAACGGTATAACTATTGGGATTACTATGGTTTTGCTCGGTGTAATAGTATATATCCAGTGTTAGAGAGAATAGACTTGGATAATTATTTGGATACTGTGGAAAGAATAATACAAATCATTAAGCATATAGGTAGATATCCTGTTGAACGTTTGGAAAGTAGGGTAGTTCGGTATATAGCAATGAGGAATGCTGTAATTGTCTGATGAAATTTCATTTGAACGAAGTTCTTCCCTTTAAATAAGAAAGTGTAGAACAGATAAAACGTTTATCAGACTATTTAACTAGTGGATTTCTACGCAAAGTGTTCTTGTATAAAGTTAACTATTCAAACGATATTCAATAACTTAGAAGAATATGTAGAATACCGATAATAAAAAACCAAAAGTACGACTAAAATAATCTTTTGATAAAATATAGTTTAAAGTTTACGGATTACTAATAAAAACCGATGTCCGGAATACACTTGACACCCGTAGATTCTATTATAGATAAAATTAAAGCTTCTCAGCAGAAAGTTTTAAAAGCGTTTGAAGAACACAATGTTTTCGTTAATGAATCTTTAGAAAAACTCCAACAGTTAAAGACGGAAACTAAAATTGAGGTTGTTAAAGTAAAAGACCCTCTTGAAGAGATAAAGAGATTTAAAGATGAAGTTGGAACTGGAGAATATTATTCAAAACCTGCTATATTAGCAATTTTAACAGATATTTTATGGTTATACGGGTCAGATAAAATAAGTACTTCGTTTAAAGAAATATTTTTAAAATTATTCGAATTGAGTTTAGAAACCAATGAAAAAGATATGGTTGATTATGGTTTAAATATAAATGAAGTAAAAAAACGTTTTCTAAAGGTTCGTGATATCCGTTGGTTACTCCTTGAAATGGAAAAGTATCCTCAATTCTTTCCATTTACTGAAGATGATTTACGTTTAATGAAAGAGCATGATGCGAGTCGTGATAATATTTGCATTGTTAAGAAGTTTTTGAAGAAAGATATAGATTATACAGACCTTGAATCAAAAACTTGTGCATGAAAAAATATTTTATCTCATCAGGGGGTAGTTTCCCTCCCCCTCCTTTGTTATTCTCTGAACGACGTTTTTCTCCTCTTCGCACTTTTTGGGTTTTATTATGAGTAGACAGAATTTATTAAATTCTGTCCCCCCACAACCTTTGATTTCTTTTAGGTATTCTATTTGTTTTAAACGGTATCTTTCTATTTGGTGTTCTAAATAGAAAACATTATATGGAATACGTCATACTACGTATGGATACGCTTCGCGTATAAATCTAGAACTTCATTCAAAGCGTGAAACGCAGGTTGTCCCTATTAGTGTACTACTAGTTAAGTTTGTCTCTCCGTTCATCCAATGTATTTCTACTTTACTCTATGAGTAGAAATGGTTCTTATTTTGTTTACTGTGTTGCAGCATTTATTTTTTGTCTGCAAAATGGACAAAAATTTCTATTTAGGTTAGTTATACATTCTTTGCATAACCAGTGAGAACATGGCAGTAAACGACTGCATTCTTCTGAAGTGTAACAAACTTCACAACATTCAGGCTTTTCGAATCTAGGTGGAAATAATGTAGTATATAATGCAATTCTATCGTTTGTATAGGAAGTCTCATTTACAAATAATAATTTATTTACGGGATGGTTTAATTTTATACATTCTTCTGCGAGAGTATGAACTTTTTCAATATTCTTAGTTCTGTCTTCTGTTGTAGGTAAGGATAATAAGTACTTTGCATATGCTACATACACTTCTGATCTTTTTTGTAGTTCTAACGCTTTTTCAAAAAAATGACACACAGTCTCTTTTGGTTTATTTAATTTGACCGCTAATTCTCCGCAACGGTTGTATGCTTCAAACTTTTCTTCTATATATCCGTCTAATTGTGTTCGTTTGACGAATAACTCGTATCCTTTTTCATATTCACCTATACAAATATAATCCTGCGCTAAATAGAAGTGTATCCTTGGGTAAAAATGATTACTGGGTTGGATATCTTTCAATTGTTTTTCTAATAGTTCTGCACTTGTTTTATTTCTTTTTTCTTTTTCTCCAGGACATCTTGTATCTCGTTCTGTAAGATCTTGAACTTGAGTAATCGATTGGATCTTTTTATGGCCGGATGAAGTAGAAGAGTATGTAATACATTCGTGTGAATAGCATTGGTATCGTAAGTGTGGTTGATGTGAACGAAGTATCTTTGGTAAAAACCAACTTAATGTTGTTTCTTCACTTGGTATGGTCCACTTTTGTTTTGTATGATATACGGTATAACTCCCAGATAACATCCGTGATAGATCATGGACAAATTCATCTTTGTTTTCAATTAGAAGAGTGTCTGCTGGATCATTTATAATATACACGTGAGGTGATGTGTACGTTTTATCTGCGTAGTCAAATAATGCATTTCTTGCAGTAGAATAATCTATAAATGTGTGGTCGAATATATGTGGATTTGTACCGCAAATAGTATGGATGACCATTTTTAAATCACTTGATTCTTTTCCTGTTAAGCAGTTGCACACGACGAACTCTGTTATTCCGGTAGAAATCAGTTGTGGTAATGTTGTTTCTAGCATACCACAGTAATCCTTTGCTAAAATGAGGGCGACGACGTTTTGCATCTTTTGGAAAGTTAAGTAATTTGAGTAGGATTAACGAAGATAAAATCACTTTTATCGAAGGAACCGAACGGTTCCCTCGTACACCCTCCCTTCGATGTACCTCCCCTTCCTTGCGCAAGCGCTAAATTCTTTAATTGTCTGATGAAATTTCATCAACCTCCCCCACAACTGTGGATTTCTTTTAGGTATTCTATTTGTTTTAAACGGTATCTTTCTATTTGGTGTTCTAAATAGAAATCATCCTAAAGAATACGTGTATAAATCTGAAAGGTTGTCCGTATTAGTAGTCCATTAGTTATGTTTGTCTGAACATTTAATTTTCAATTCTCTATAACTGTTCTGATTTCTTTTAGGTATTATTGTTGGTATTCTGTCTGTTCATCAACCTTTTCTATTTCTATTTAAACTTATACAGATATAATTATATATATTATGTGCAAAGATGCATAAATTTCGAAACTATAACTCTCCAGAGTATACTATCTTAAAAGAGGTTTTCGAACGTATTCCTATGATGGATGTATATATTGCAAGCATAGTAGAAGAGTATATTTACTCTATAGTGCGAGAGTATTACCCTCCTGAAGAAAGTGGTTCTTTAAAAGTGGAATATGTAACAAAATATGGAGAGAAACATGGTGAATATAAAGAATGGGATCCACGGTCTAAAAAATCAGTCTTCGGTTGTGGTCAACTACGGGTACAGACTACTTATGTAGATGGTAAGGAGTGTGGTGAATATAAAGAATGGTATCATACCGGTCAACAACATATTAAAACAACTTATATAAATGGTAAGCAGCATGGAGAGTATACATCCTGGAGAAATAATGGAGAAAAATGGTGTCAATATATGTGTGTAGAAGGTAAGAAGTGTGGTGCATATAAATATTGGTACCGCGATGAAGGTCGTGTCCAATTATTGGAACAAACGGAGTTTGTAGATGATAAAAGAAATGGAGAGTATACATCTTGGCATCCTAATGGTCAACAGCATGTTAAAACAACGTATGTAGAAGGTAAGTTGGATGGTAAATATCAAGAGTGGGATGAACATGGACAAATCATAAGAGAATGTATATATCAAAATGGGGAAGAGATTGTCTGATTAAATGTTCATCAATCCCGCACAACTGGAGTTCACGATTTAAACTCCTTTTTGATTTCTTGTTGGTATCTTTCTATTTAGAATACCAGAACAGAGTTCAAATGGTGAAACTCAGGTTGTCCCTATTAGTCATCCACTAGTTATGTTTGTCTGATTAAATGTTCATCAATCCAATAAAACATTTTTCTTTACTATTTGTATTAAATAGTAAAATAAAATCCCGAAGGGAGGAGATTCGTAAAGAACCTAGGTTCTTTACTTAGATATTCGCTTGTATCATAACAGACAGATGTGGATTTCGTTTATGTGTTATATTTGATTGGAGATCTTGTATCATTTGAAAACATTTAAAACTCCAGCTACACATTGTATGTTTATTGTATTCTCCAGTTTTAAGAAATGCGATATGTGCACACTGGTTCATCCATAATGCTTTATATAAAAGAAAACAGTGGATTAATTTTGAGTCAACCTCTGCTGATTCTTCTGTGTATATGTTTAGTTCTGAACTGTTTTCTTCAGAAGAAGCAAATGACCAATATTTTCCTGCGATAGGATGTTTGATAAATTGGATAGCTGCTTGGAAGTGTTCTGTGATACTATCATTGATGCATAATATGAGTTCATGTAGGCAGAACCAGTTTGCGAGTACATCATCATCAGACATAATAAATTGTAATACATAGTTTACTAGATCAGAATGCTTGGATACATGTAGAAAAAGTTGTGTATATGGACTGGTATATCCGGAGTAAGAATTGCATACATAATATTGTTTTTCTTGCATTAGATGTTTTGCGTATTTGATAAAGTGCCAAATAATAGTTTTCATATCTTTCTTCATGTGTACTTCAGTATATAATGGTTGACTCCATGTTTCATCGAGTGTCCAATCGATAGACTTGATGAGATCTTCACAATCTTTCCATTCTTGTATGATTAAGCACATATTGTTTCGACAGTTAGGTAGTCTGGGGTAGAAGAAGGATAAAAAAATCACTTTTGTAGTAGGGAAACGTAGTTTCCGCTTCGCTCACATCTTCGATGTACCACCCCTTCCTAGCGCTTGCGCGTGAATGAAGTTCTTCTCTACGACACTCCTTGCGCAAACGCCCTGAACGAAGTTCTGCTCCGCTTTGCTTCGCACTTTTTGATTTCCTATTATGCGTGGACAGAATTTAATAAATTCTGTCCCCTTACAACTTTCGATTTCTTTTATGTATTATTGTTGGTATTCTATCTGTTTCAAGCAGTGTCTTTCTATTTAGTGTTCTAAATAGAAATCATTATGGAGAATACTTCAATGCTTCGCATGTAAATCCGATAGGTTGTCTGTATTATTCATCTACTAGTTATGCTTGTCTGAACATTTAATTTTCAATCTCCCACAACTGTGGCGTGCGCTCTGAACTCTGTTCTTGATTTCTTATTGGTATTATTGTTAGTATTATTGTCTGTATTCTGATTAGTTAAATATGTATCTTTCTATTTGGTGTTCTAAATAGAAAACATTATATGGAATACTTCAATGCTTCGCATGAATCGCAGGTTGTCTGTATTATTCATCCACTAGTTAAGTTTGTCTGATGGACGTTTCATCAACTCGACCTCTACTAGATTGTTCTTACTATTTAATACAAATAGTAAAATAAAAACCCGAATCAGAACTTCGTTCAAAGCGACACACTCCGTTAGATGCGAAGCATCCGCGCAGGAGGGGTTATAGGGGAACGTAGCGCTTGCGCGACGAACAAAGTTCGTTCCCTATTCCACATTCTAAATACGGACCAACGCAATAGGTTAGTACATCATCTGATATTCTTACGTGTCTGCTTATTTCATTGCATATTTTTTGTCTATAATTTTCAACATACCGTTTAAAAAAGGAAAAAGATTTGTACTCTTGTATGCAGAATGTAATCGTATCAAAAAACTCTTCACTAATAGAATTGGCTTTATCGAATAAATAATATTCCAACAATTCGAATACCATTTGAGTAGATACAGAATACTCATCGTTATTACTACTAGGTGTAAACCATTTTGATATAAACATTTCAAAATGGCGATTTGTCACGATACCTCTTGTATCTTCTTTTATTAGTCTCGCATACTCTTCAAAAAAGATGGGAAATAATTCTTGATTATGTCTGAAATGGAATACATTCTCTCCATAATAACCTATTAAACACGGATACTCTCTAATAAGTTCTTTTATTTCATCATGTGTAAAACCATGTATATTCATCAGAAATGGTTGAGCGCATGAATATGAATCAGATATTGCGCCCATTCCAAATATATAGTGGATGTTTTTTACATTATGTGACTCAATCGCAAGCTTAATTGCGGCAGATAGATACATCCTATTTAAAAAAAGTAGTTTAAAGAAGAACGAGTATAGTAGTATATAGTTTGTATTCTTTTAAACTACGTTTTAACCAAAATGTATATCCTAGAAATCTTTGCAGCTACCCCAGAGATAGCTTCCTTTTATACCCAACGTGCAAACTACACAAGTGATGCCGGGGTTGACTTATTTGTACCGGAAAATGTAGTAGTCCCTCCAGGGAGTGTGCACTTCGTGAGTCACAAACTCAAGTGTAGAATGTTGGATTCTACCGGAAAACTGGTTGCATACTACTTATATCCTCGCAGTAGTATATCGAAAACCCCATTAATGTTAGCTAACTCAGTAGGGATCGTGGATAAAATGTATCGTGGTGACCTAATAGGTGCATTTCGTAATTTAGGAGAGAAAGAGTATGTGGTACCGAGGGGGACTAGATTAGTTCAGATATGTGCACCTAATTTGGGAGACATACAGATAAAGTTGGTAGACTCTTTGGATACCAATACCGAACGTGGAGAAGGAGGGTTTGGGTCGACTACCGTTTAGTTATATCTTTAACGTTAGTTAAAGTATCTACATCCATCTATGCAACCTTGGTCGTTACATCCGTATGTTCTGTAACATCCTGGACAATTCTGTTTACAGTAGTTAAAATCGAATGTGGATACATACGGCTCAAACCACCCCTTTGATGGTTCTGCGCGTATTCTTTGGATGAATATAAGTAAGCCATATAATGCAAGTAGAACGATTATCGGTGTGAGAAATTTCATTATTTGTTTCGCGTTCATCATTTGATTCATGTTTGGTATATTTACACTTTAGTATAGTGTAAAGATAAAAATAGTGATTTACGATTTATTATTTATTCAGTAGGTTGTGGTGAAAGGTGTCGTTTCCACCCTTCAAATGTGTCTTTGATGTTTATATGAGGGATACATTCTTGTGCTGCAATTATCTTATCTTCATTTTCTGGTTTCATCATTTCATCCTCTATTTTAGAATACATGGTATGTTTGAGTCTAGTTGAACTCTCCGGTGGATGGAAGAAAAAGGTTGCATGTCTAAACATAAAGTCGTATACAATTAAAATGAGTATAATCATATACTTACATGCAGGATCGGTAATAAAATAAAATCTTCTATCTCTAAATAGGTCATTGATCGCTAATAAGAAGGTAACACATGCAGTATATAGTTTTCTCTTTTCTTTGTGTTCATCATCAGAAGAATACTCGGTATGAACAGGGGTTGTAGTAAGTGTAAAGAAAGAATCAAATGTTGGGATTTTTCCGTCTTCTAATTCTTTAATATACGTAAAATAGGGGATATGTTCGGAGAAAAATTGGACTAATTCACACGTCTTAAATCTTCCCCGTGATAAACAAAAATAGGAATGTTTGTCATAAGGATCACACTCGCAGCAGGGAACATCCTCGTTTTCTTCATCTACGTTGTAGTAAACTTCGACTTCCTGCTGGTCCTCTTCCGGTTCCTCATCAGACATTTCGTAGTTTGTATCGGATACTCTATGTATAATTTGGCATCTTTCTAGTAGATACTTAAATTCTTCATCGGTTAGCTTTTCTTTTAACTCATAGATAAAGTCGGATAACTTCATGCATTCCGATTGGATACGTTCTTGTTTTCTACACTCGTTACACATTTCGATACTATTAATATAAAGTGTAGTGAGTAAGGTATTCTGGGATAGAAGAAGGATAGAAAAATCACTTTTATCGAAGGAACCAGTCGGTTCCCTCGTACACCCTCCCTTCATTGATGCTTCACACTTTTTTGGGATTTTATTAAAATCTGTCCCCACAACCTTCGATTTCTTATTGGTATTCTACATATAGTATACGGTGTTTCCTGAGTATTTAACTTTATAAAAGAATACTAATAAGAAATCTGAAAGGTTGTCTGTATTAGTAGTCCATTAGTTGATGAACGTTTCATCTTACTTTTTATCTTCTTTCGTATATTCCTCTACTTTTTGTTCCATATCATTCCATAATTTAATCATAATAGGTTTTAATCGAGGAATTCCAAGGTATTCCTGGCCGACGTATACTCCACCAATAAATGCGATCACTATCTTCATTATTTAAAAGTAAAAAAATAGAATCATTTAATTTGCTTTTATTTGAGTAGGGGACAGGTAACACAAGCTTACTTCACATTCACCTACGTAATTATCGTGTGTAATTAACTGTACTGTAAAGTTTGCCACTCCTTGTGTATTAAAATATGGTCTTGGTATATATGTCTCAAATGGTGTACTTATGGTAGAAAACGGTAAATAATATACCTCCGTGATCTCTGGGGCAAATAATCCTTCTAATGTTGTTGGGGAATGTGTGGATTTCCATTTATCAACTGGAGATACAATTGTGGATAATAATTGTGTGTCATATGTAAATAATAGAGATGACTCTGCGTAAAAATCGATTCGTTTAATACATTTATCTCGGGTGGTAGTAGTAGTCCCCATATTTCGAACAATTATAAACAGGTCACTCATACGATGTATACCCTCAGAAAAAGCAGCTAAATAAATAGATGTAATTTCTTTTTCTAGAGGAGTCCATTTCTTACACCGTGTAACGTCCGATATACAATCATAAAAATAATAGATAGGTTCAGAAAATACTGTAGCATATTCTGACCTGTGTCTAGCAAATAATACTCTTCCTCTATAGCACAATAATGGAGAACGAGACCGTGAGTTCTTTTTAAAAGTAAATTCGAAGACAAGCTGTGGTAACCACTCGGTATAATGGTTTAGCCTAGACCGATTTAAAAAGATAGGCAATAAGCACTCACCAGATAAAGTGATTGTATGTTGTTTAAATAAGCGAATCCAGCAAGAGAGTGACTCTCTAGATATCGTTTCGTAGACTACTCGTTCTTCTCCTTTTTTCTTAGAGTATACTTGCAATTGCAGAAAATCAAGGAACAAATATGGATCGGATGGGTCATATAATGAAAATGTGTGAGAAATACTGTATTCTTTAGATAGTTTAAATGTGTATACCTCTGTATCTAAAGTACACTTTGTTGAGGTAACTGTAGAGAAGACTTGTCGTTCTGTGTATCCTCCATGTGGATGGTTCTTTTCTATTTTATTTACACTTTTTACGTTATCAAACGTTTCAGATAAGAAGGAATAATTCTGTCTGTCAAGTTCTGGTCCATATCCGCATAAATCTATATTAATGTTATTAGCAGAAACAGTGAATAAAGAAGAGGACATCTTTAGCAATACGTGTGTATCTCTTTAAACTGAGTTTTTTGTAAGAAATTATGCACGAAGAATATACAATGGATGATCTATATCGTACATTTTAATTCTTTTATAGTAGAATTAAAACAAAAAACTATCGTATAAATGTTTACTATTAATATATGAGCTCAGCTCGACGCGCAAGCGATACTTTTGCAAAAATTTATTCATAATTATAAATATTCCTATTTTTCTAATTATGCATTATTTTTAAAAAAAGTAGTACAAAAATAAAATAAAAAATAAAAATGTACGAGCTTCGCTCGACGCGCAAGCGCTACTTTTTTTATAAAAACGTAATATTTACAAATAATAGAAAAATAGAAATAAAATGCACATAAAGAGAGTTATAGAGAAGAACTTTGTTCTCTACTAAAAATGATATTTTTATGATAAACCATGTGTAAACTACTTATTATTTTACAAATAATAAATATGAATTTGTACGAAGCGAAAGGAGGGATTCATGAAGCACATCACACTATTATGCAGTCTATCGATTGTTCAATGATGGATGCCCCAAATATGAGTGATATTATATTATCCTATGCTAAACCAACTGACTTAATTATACACCTTTCTTTAGGAAATAAAACACACACGTTTAATTATCGTACTTTTTGTAAATTATTGCAAACAAAATTAGATTTACTACAGGATATAATCAGTTCTACAAGTAGTAAACTAGTTATAGAAGATCGTATGCGTACAAATACGAAAGGTGTATTTCATTCTAGCTTTGATTACACAGATTTTGAGGAATTTATATCTTTTTTTAACCGGATATATACTTGGTAAAGAGTACTCTACTACAGAGTACTATTTGATTGATAGTATGCGATAACCTAGAATCAAAAAAAGAGAGTCGTTCTTTACTAAAATGATATTTTTGCAGTAAATCATACACACACTAATTATCAAATTATGATGTGTACAAAAAGATAATATAACAAAACATATAGAATATTTTGATGAACATACGAAAGCTATTAAAAAAATATACTATCTTATTCATAAAGAGGAACAATCTTTGCTACACGGAGAATACAGACAAAATGGTATATTATGGATTCACTGTTGGTATAATTGTGACCAACTTGTAAATACTTATAAACAATATGATATAAATACTAGAATCAATTTAATTCTGTTGTTTACTACATTTTTCAAATGCTTCTTTCATAGAATCAGTCAGTGTACCATTTTCTTTCATTTGAGCATACATTTTGCCAATATCCTCACACTCTGGATGTTTATGGACAACATTTACACTCCGATTGCCAAATACGCTTGAGATAAGTCTATCTGCAATATTCATTCCTATTCCTCCTCCTATACCAGAGACTAAACTTTCTTTAAAGGTAGATCCTAAAGAGGGGGAGGATGTAGTGGAAGTTGGGGATTGTTCGTGTACTATTTTTCTCTTTGGCTTATTATAGTATGATGTTGGATGTAATACAGAGGCTGAGGACATCTTATTTGTTGTATATATTATTATTTACTGTGGTATAATAGTAATAAAAAATAAAATAATTCCTTTAAATACCATTTAGAATTAGCTATTTAAAGAATCAAAAGTATATACATATAGTAGTGAAAGTAATACTATTTATCTTCCCATATGTTTGTCATTAAAAGAAACGGAGAACGCGCAAATATGCGTTATGATTCTATTACAGATAGAAACGCAGAGTATGCAAAAGATCTATCCATTGATGTCGCCCATTTAAGTCAGTTGATCATTCAAGGTTTAAAGAGTGGAATGACTACCGAACAAATAGATATTCTCTCCGCTGAAACTGCTTTCTATTTAAGCTGTTTTAATCCTGATTACGACACATTTGCTTCTCGTATTTTTATTAGTAATCTACGTAAGACTACTCCAAACACACTTATCGAATGTGTAAATGAGTGCGTAGGTGTAGTCCATCCAAAAACAGGAAAACAAATCCACTTACTTCAAGAAGAGTTGGTAGACTTTATTAAGACACACGCAGACCGTCTTCAATCTATGATAGATTACTCTAGAGATAATCTATTCAACTATTTTGGTCTTCGTACGTTAACCCGATTGTATCTTTTAAAAGTAAACAATAAAGTAGTAGAGTGTCCACAGCATATGTGGATGAGAGTAGCTATTGCTATCCATTACACAACTGATGCGTTAAAAGTAGAGGAATCACTCTCCGCTATAAAAGAAACATATGATGCACTCTCTAATCATTTATTTACCCATGCTAGTCCAACCTTATTTAATGCAGGAAATCCAGTAGGAAACTTAAGCAGTTGTTTCCTTCTTGATATGTCAGATGATTTAGATCATATCTTTACCACGATTAGCAGATGTGCAAATATCAGTAAACTTGGAGGTGGTATCGGGTTTAATGCTAGTAAAATCCGTGCAAAAGGGTCACCTATTCATTCTACCAACGGCTCAAGTGATGGTTTAGTACCAATGCTAAAAGTATTTAATAGTACCGCCAACTACTGCAATCAGGCAGGAAAACGTGCAGGAAGTTTTGCGGCTTACTTAGAACCTAGTCATCCTGACATTTTAGATTTCTTAGCACTTCGTTTACCATCTCCACCAGAAGAACTCCGTGCTCGTGAACTATTCTTAGCTGTCTGGTTAAGTGATCTATTTATGAAACGTGTAGAAGAAGACGGAACGTGGAGCTTGTTCTGTCCATCAGTGGCCCCACAGTTAAATGAATTATATTCCTCGGAGTACGAAGAAGAGTACACAAGATTAGAGACCGAAAAGAAATACACTCGACAACTTCCTGCGAGAGATGTGTGGAAAGCCATTCTTCAATCTCAGATAGAAACAGGATTGCCATACGTGTGCTATAAAGATTCTATCAATGAAAAGAGTAATCAAAAGAATATTGGCATGATTCGTAGCAGTAATTTATGTGTATCTGGAGGTACAGAAATTTGTACAAAAGGACTATTCGGTAGTCCAGAATACTATACCATTTCACAGTTCAAAGATACTTTAGTTGAGATTTGGAATGGAAAACGTTGGACTGATGTAAGAGTTAGAAAAACATCAGATGCGAGTGAATTATATAGAGTAACATTTTCAAATGATAAATTTATTGACTGTACAGATTACCACAAAATACCAGTAGGAACAACTGAAGATGGTACATTCATTTTCAAGCATTTAAAAGATTGTAATGTAGGTACAACTTTAGTTGATTATATAACATGGGAAGGTGGTAAAAGTGAACCAGAGGATGGTCACGAGGTTCATTATATGGGTCAGTACTCACAGAAAAAAGAAAAAGGGATAACTATCACATCAATTACAAAATTACCAGGATTACATCCAACCTATTGTTTTACTGACGAGTTAGACGGAACTGGATTATTTAATGGGGTGATGTTAGGAAACTGTGCAGAGATAGTAGAATACACAGATCCTAACACAATTGCAGTCTGTAATTTATCCTCTGTAGCTCTGCCAAAGTTTGTAACTTTTTCTGCGGACAAAACTCCGTCATTTGATTACTCCGAATTAATGCGTGTTGTCCGTATTATGACTCGTAATTTAAACAAAGTGATCGATCGTACAAACTATCCTGTAGAGGAAGGAAAGGATAATAATTTAAAATACCGTCCTATTGGTATTGGTGTACAAGGGTTAGCGGATGTATTTGCTCTTTTTAAGACCGAATGGGGCTCACATAAGGCAACCTATTTAAACCAAACCATATCAGAAGCTATCTATTATGCAGCATTAGATGAAAGTTGTAAACTTGCGCAAGCCTATGGCCCATATGCATACTTCTCTGGAAGCCCTGCATCAAAAGGAATTCTTCAATATGATATGTGGGGAGTAAAGCCACTTTCTTCCGCTTCTAACGTAGTAGAAGGAGAGATAGAAGAGAACAAGTTATCTCTTGATTGGGATCGTTTAAAGGCATCCATTATTATACACGGTCTACGTAACAGTCTATTGTGTGCATATATGCCTACCGCATCTTCCTCTCAAATCCTTAAATGTAATGAATGTTTTGAACCATTTACTAGCAATATCTATTCTCGTTCTACTAACTCAGGAGAATTCTTAGTAGTAAATCAACATCTTTACCGTGATCTAAAAGAATTAGGCTTATGGACACCTGAATTAGTCGACCAGATCATAGAAGGAGATGGTTCGATTCAACATATCCAACGCATACCAGTAGACATTCGTAATAGATATAAGACTGTTTGGGAAATATCACAGAAAATATTGATTGATTACGCTTCTGCTCGTGGAGCATTTATCGACCAAACGCAAAGTATGAATTTGTTTATGAGTAGTCCTACCTATTCTAAATTATCAAGTATGCATCTCTACGGATGGAAATCTGGATTGAAAACAGGATGTTATTACCTACGAAGTAAAGCAGCTAGAAATGCAGTTAAGTTTACCATTCAGAACACTTCTACCGGAGGAGAAGTAGAAAAGAAGAAACCGGAAAACTCACGTTTTAAATGTGTGGGTGAGGCAGGGTGTGAGAGTTGTAGCTCATAAGTAGGGAACGACGTTCCCTCACGCTCCCTCCTTACGCTAACGCGCTTTTTTATTTATATTATTTTTTATTTGTATTTTTATACACTAGTTACGTGTATAAAAATTATTTGAGTGTATTATTCTTTAGGAAGCTGTTTATGTATCCATATTGCAAGTTCTGTTTTATTATTTGGTAGTGATCTATACAGTTCATGAGTATTATCTTCTGTAAGTATACCTAACAGCTTTAACTTATTGAAGATTACCTTTTTGTCCCGAAGTAAGAAAGAATGATCATTCAAAAGCAAACGATCACGTATTACAAGTAGATGAAAAGGGATTCCTTGATTGACCATATAGGTAAGTAGATCATAATTCTTGTAGATAAAACAATAGATAACCATATCTGCAAACTCTTTACTGAAAGATAGCGTATCTTTTTGTTCTTGTGTCAATCCTTCTATACACTTCATTGCAAAAGGAGTATATATCTGATTAATTGCGCCATTTGATACCATTTTAGCTATGCGATTATTATTTAGTTTACTATTATTTAATTTATTTTAAAAATCACTTTTTTAAAATAAAAGTAGTACATTTTTGTTTTTAATTTTATTTTTGTACTACTTTTTTTATAAAATATTCGTTTTTTATAAAAATAAGAAAAATAAAGTTCACTCTAAACACAAAAATAACAAAGTACGTAGCGAAGCGGAGTATAAGGAGTGTCGTAGAGAACGTAGTTCTTTACTGAAATTCATATTTAAAAAAGAAAATAATACTAGTAAATAAATAATAAGTATACTAGTCATCCCAAATGTCTTCCCCTATTGAACCTATATTAGATCCAAAGAATGCCAGAATTAACCTATACCCTATCCAATACCCAGATATATGGGATATGTACGAAAAACAAAAAGCTTCTTTCTGGGTAGAAGCAGAAATAGATCTTTCCACCGATAAACACGAATTCTCATCTCTTGAAGAAGATGAAAAACACTTTCTACTCCACGTACTCTCCTTCTTCGCCGCATCTGACTTAATCGTCAACGAGAATTTAGATACCCACTTCGTAGACCAAGTACAAATCCCCGAATTACGCTTTTGCTACCAATTCCAAGAAATGATGGAAAACATACACACCAATGTATACCAAATATTAATCGAAACACTCGTTCCAGACGCAGAACAAAAACGTCACTTACTTCAATCCACCTTTGAAATCGACAGTATTAAAGCGAAAGCAGAATGGGCTAAACGTTGGATCGCTAAGGGAGACTTCGTACAACGTTTAATCGCGTTTTCTATTGTAGAAGGTATATTTTTCTCCGCATCTTTTTGCAGTATTTTCTGGATTAAGAAACGAGGTATCTTAAAAGGAGTAGCACAATCTAACAACTTTATTTCCAGGGATGAAGGGATGCACCGTGATGTTGCTATTCTAGTCTACCGGGATCACATTGTTAACAAACTTCCGACTGACGTTGTGAAACAAATGATACAAGATGCTGTTCAAGTAGAATCCCTATTTGTAAATGACTGTTTACCATATAAGTTAGAAGGAATGAATGCCGACTTGATGACCCAATATGTACAATTTGTGGCTGACCATTTGTGTAATGCATTAATCGGAGAGAGAATCTATGAGGTAACTAATCCATTCCCTTGGATGAATTTGATTTCTGTGGAAAGTAAGGCCAACTTTTTTGAACGTAAGGTGAGTGAGTACCAAAAGGGGACTAATAGAAACGAATCGGATAAAAAGATTGTGTTTGATGAGGAGTTCTAAAGTAAAGAACCTACGAGCTATGCTCGGTACAAATCTCCTCCCCCTCCTCTATTATTTATTTGTATTTATGTTTGTTTTCTACTTGTGTATTTATAAGTAGAAAATAAGGAACGACACAGGCAATCTAACATATATCTGGGGTAGACTCTAAGTAAGAATGGATACTATCTTGTATGTTTTGTATAAAAAGATTTAATTCTCGTACTATTTTATCGTGGGTTTCTTTTGGTAAATGTATAGTATCGCTGCCAGTTATAGTAGCAAGAAATTTTGTATCAATAGGACACTCATTCTCGTCTACTTCTGGTAGTGTGACAAAATGTAATAGAGACATATCAGGTGTGCTTGAGATAGAACTTTAGAAAAAAAATCATTTTTACATACATACTAGTCTATAAACAGTGATTAGATAAACTCTTAGAGATAATAGTTCTAAAATGATTTTTTATTCAATAATCATATGTATATAAATAAGCTTAAAAGGATACATACATTTGAATATAAGTAAGTATAAATAAAGATGTCTTATTTAATCACACTATTACCAACTTTAATAGGTACACTTTTTGTTTTAAAATATACAAAAATAGATATAGGAACATATGAAGAGAATGCAAATATCCTCCAAAAAGATAATGTTGAAGGAGGATATAGGTTTCAATTTGATACTTGGTTACCTATATTTGTATCCTTTTTTAGTACGTTTAGAGATTACTGTAGAATATGGTGTGTATTATGGATATTTTCTGATCATATCGAAGGGTATTCTTTTGTTAGTACTGTTATCGCATACAGTTTAGTAAACTTTATCGCAATATCCATTCTTGATAGAGAAATAAATAGTAAAGAATTCTATCTTCAACTATTATTTGGTGTTTGTTATACACTAGAAGGAGATGTCAAAATTGCAGAATCTCTTGTGACTTTCTTATCTAGCAACCTCTATTTTATATTCGAAAATAATAGAATGAGAAGTGTTATCTTTGCGGAAGAAGACAAAGGTAATAGAATAACAATAAAGCAATTTAATAAAATAAAGGAGGTCGTATCTAAATAATTATAAATAAAACTATTTCTACTTGGGATTCAAAGTAGAAATCACGTGTTATGTTAAAAGAAATAAATGATTATAAAGTCTGTTAAATTTGGTCGTCTACTATTTGTTCTTTTTCTGCATTCTTTTTTTGATTTATTTATGCATTGTGTAACAAATTCCTCCGATGACATCCTTTGTTCTATATTGTCTTCTGTTTTAATGATAAGTCTACCTCTGGACGAATCCGTACAAAATGTTAAATCTTTAATTGCCTCAACAAACATGATTGCAAAATTAAGAGACACATTCTTGTCATTTAAATAAATAATACGTCTACCGTCAATCTGACTGATTCTTTCTTTTATGACAGACTCTGAGAATGTAGGAAGTGCAGTAAATAATTCCTTTAAATCAATTTTATATGTATTATTAATAATAGTATTTGTTGCATTATCTCCTGTATTAATGGTATGTTTATTATCCATATTATTTGAGACCAATAATTTATCTATTGTGTTCTGAAGATACTCCTTCTCTTTCTTTAATGAATCGTTAATTGACTGTAAATTAGAAATTTGGATTTCATATCGTTTATCTATCTCTGCTTTTAACACTTCCTTATCAGACTTATGAGATTCATCTAGCGATGATATATATTTTCCTTGTTGATGCAACTGTTTTTCAAGTGTATCATACTTATTTTTTAAAATAGAATATTCTGTCTTGTAATCCTTTATTTGATCATTCAGGTAACTTATTTGATATGTATGGTCTTCCTTCAAGGTTTGTAATTGTTGTTTGTGGTCTTCCTTTAAGGTTTGTAATTGTTCTTTATGTTCTTCCTTTAAAGAACGTATTTCTTCTACCCATTTATTATTTAGCTCAGTAGTAACAATTGTTACTTTATCATATAATATTTTTTGATCACATGATTTTTCATGGGATAATAAATGTGCTTTTAATAGAAACTCTTTATTGCAATGCGTGCATTTAATTATATTCTGTTTAGAATTTTCGTTTATACCATTTCTTTCAAGTTGTATTTTTAAACAAAACTTAGCACTATTTTTATGTAATGTTAAAGCAGAATTGTTTGAATATTCTTTACCACAGAATTCACACACAACTCTATCCTTTACAAGCATTATACGCTTTTCTACAGTATGATTTATATTTGATAAGCTTATTTTATCTACATTTGGTATATTTTCTGTAATCCTATTAAACATGCGTTCATATTCTTTATTTTGAGTGTAATATTGTGATTCAAATAATAATATGTCATCATCTGTGAATAATCCAATAATAATGATCATTATATTCTTTACATATTCTCTGCAATTAGAATAAAATTCCTGACCATGTACGGGTACATATTCCTTAGTATATTTTAAATAGCATTTTAAAAGAGCCTCTCTTTTATCTGGTAAAGAACAATTAATACATTCAATATTACTTATGTTTATATATCTTGAATACTGATGTATTCGTATATGTATCGTACCGTTTGTTTTCCCAAATTTAAAACTATTTTCTGGTAGTTTACCACTAATAGTTGTATCAAATATGTATAACCAATTTATCACATCTGATTTTATTATATCATGCTTACTTGCGTATTTAATGAATTTTAGAGACATTCTATAGTATAATTACTTAGATTTAAATAAGTGATTAAACCTAAAAAATCATTTTTACAAAAAATAAATAACTATTATTCATTACGATTTAAACTTATTATTTTACACACTTTTTTGTGTAAAATAGATTACTGTGTATACAAACGTTAAAAACTGTTTATATATATTATACGGATGTAAAGCAAAAGATTCAGCATTTTTCTATCCAGTATTCTTGTAGTAAACACTAATTTAGTATAAAGAAGCAACACAGTATAGTAAGTGTTTTTCCTCTGGTGTACTATCCATTGGAAAGATAGAATCATTCGCAATTGGTCGTGCTCCTTGTAAACATGGATACATATTGTCTAAATATAGTTCTGTTTGTGTTTTGAACGTGTCGATATCAATATATCCTTTTTCTAGTTTGTCGATCATAGGGACATACAGGTCCATCCAATAGTGAAAATAGGATTTACGTTTATATTTGTCTAACCATCTTACCAATTTGCGTTCTGTAGTGTTCCACTGGATGTGCTGAATGAGTTCATATGGTACACTTTTTGTGATCAGATGGAAACTTGGATGTAGTCCGTGTTTTGTAGAGAGTATATATAGGATATATAGGTAGAAGAATGGTTTAGATACCGTTACATTTGTATTTTGAATGATGTGGGTATATAGCCAGCTATCGATCTTTTTAAGTAGGGTGGTATCTTTCTCTTTATCGTAGGAGGAATAAAAAGGAAGGGTGTGTAATAATTGGTAGACACATTCCATCTTGGTAGACAAATCAGGATGTACTTGTTTTACCTGTTTAAATGCTTCGTAAATATCGTTTTTCATCTTAATTATAAGGTAAACTGGGTAGGAATATTGGGAAAAATATCACTTTAGTAGGGAACGCAGTTCCCCTACGACCCCTCCTATTGCGCTACGCACTTTTTAGTATTTTTAGTTTGTGTGTGGACAGAATTTAATAAAATCTGTTCCCCCATAACTGCGCGTGCGCTTTGAACGGAGTTCTGGATTTCTTTTTTGCATTCTTATATGTAGAACAAGAATATATATATGTCAATCATTATAGTATCTATTTTGAGGAATGCTTTGTGTAAATACTCAAGGTTATCTGTGTATGTTATCTATTCTCCTTTCTATTGGTAGAATAAGAATATATGTGTGTTAACCTTATAGTATCTATTTAGAGGAATGCTTTATATAAATCTTTAACGTTATCTGTGTATGTTATCTATTTCCCTTTCTATTTTTTATTCTTTTTATCTAGTTGTATTACCAAATAGATATGTGGGATTTGATAAATCCTGCCACGTGGGTAAAAGTTGCTGCAGATGCAACTGGATTAGCTTTAAAAAGTACAGGACAACTAGCTGGGAATGTTGTTGGGATGATCGGAGGAGAAACGGTAAAGCAAAATGTAATTAATGGTTTTAATCAAGCCGGTGAGGCTGTCCGAAATAATGATGTGACTAGAGGGGTTGACCAATTAAATGAGATGATTGGTTTACGTCAACGAAAACATCCAGTTGCGACTGAGTTAATTCGATGGATAGATGGTGGACAAGATATTGCTCATCCGAGTATCACTAGGGAACAATTTGTAGAACGTATTGGAGGAATGGATACATTAATGTACTACTGTCTTATTGCAAGTCTTAGTTACTCTACCGATGTTAGTCGAGAGGGTATACAAAAAGATTACCCGTATATAGAGGAAGATCACCTTAGACGATTTGAGGATCAGTATGATGTGTTGAAACGGACAGATAAGTACTTACTTTTAACACGTAGGGATAATCCGAGTGAACTATGTATTTCATTTAAAGGGACAACCGATGGACAAGACCTTCTGCATGATCTTTCAGTGGGAAATCTAGTGGGTGGTTACCATGAAAAGATGTTAGAATTATGTGTAGAGTATGTGTATGAAGATGATGGGTATATGTGGAAACAGATAGAACAAGCATCTAAAGTGCTTACTAGTTCCCACTCACTCGGGGCTGGTATATCGGTATATTTGGTACTTTTGCTTGATATGAAAGGTATGGGTCATAAAGTGCATTCGTATTTGTATAGTTGTCCGGTTGTTCTACCTCGTTGTATACAAAAAAGGACATCTGTATATTTTACCTCAGTGATCAATAATAGCGACCCAATACCGAAATATTACAAAAACACTCAGGTATGTCATCCGTGTGAGATGGTACATATAAACAGAAATGATGAGATAGCCTATGGAAGATTTGAGATAGATTTTAGTAGATTTATACCTAACGTGGGTATTCAAGTGGATAAAATTAGAAAGGATGTCGAGGGGGTTGAATATCATAAATTAGAGAGCTTGTATACATTACTTGGTAAAAATCGGGTTTAAAGAGAATGGATAAACCTAAAAATGCCAGAGAGTAAAAAGAAGCTTACCTCACTTGACAAAAAGAGACTTAAGCATGATCAACGGAGACTTGAAGACAAGTTAGACAGAATGATCGGCTTTCATTTCTGGAAGACTTACATTGCGTGCAGTCTGTGGTCTAACATAAAAACTCCCGTTAATTTGACTATTACGATTTGCACAGCTTTAACTAGTATGCATAGCGCAGCTTCAAACGGTAGTAGTTTTATATCAGACGAACTCAATATGAAATTGAATATAGCAACCTTTATCACATCAATCATATCTACCTTTTTCACCCCGCAAAAACAGTATACTGACCTGAATGAAATATTGTGTGCATATACGGAATTAGGTAATTCCTTTGAAAAAGTGATATACAGTGGGTTATCCCCCGATAAAAAGATAGATGAATATACGAAATTGTTGGATAAAGCGAATGACCTAATCAAGATACAGTCTAGCAAACATCGTAATTTTGTTACCGACTTATTACACACTATAGTTCGAATCGTATTTATGAACTCTAATGATCGCTGGATGAAGGAAGGAAGCATCGAGTTTTATGAAAAGATCCAAGACAATCGTATAGAATTGGATTTTAGTTTAGATGAACTAAAACGCACAAGAAAAAGAGCTTCTTGTTGGGAAAGATTGTGTTCTTGTTTTTATACACGTAGTATGAAAGAGAAACAACCTACTCCACAAGCAAACACAGAAACTCCGAGTGAAATTGAGATGACCGAACAGAAAAATATAGCGAATGAACGGGAAACACTGGATATCCACGAGTTCAGACGTAGACATGACCGCAGACGAAATGAGACATATAATCCATCAGATTCGGATGATACGTTTGAAGAAGAAGAGGATAATCCGTTAGCAGAAGAAGAGAAAAATGAAGAAAGAGTAGCAAACTCGGTATAAATATAGTGGTTAATTTAATTAGAAAATTAAATTAAATTTAGTTAACGTAAATCAAGTATCATCAATCGGTCTTCTACTGGCATACCAAGTAGCATACACATGTTTTTCAATTTTTCAGCCTGTATATGAACAAGTTCATATGTTGGATTCATTGTGCATATAGTATGTGTAATACATATATAATACGTTTGTTTTGCTATACTATAATCAAGTGTATATTTTGTAGTTTCTCCAATCAAAAGGGGAAGAAGGATATATTGGATGATATCAGTAATAATATGTTCCCCAAATAGTTTAGTTACCATATAGAGTGCGTATTGGTAAAATAGATTATGTGTACAAGAATTAAATGTAGTATCACAGATATACCCGTTATCTTTTATGATATTCCTGTTTTCTGCTGGATTATGAAAGATAACAGGTTGTAATATCTCTTTCGATATAGGGTATTTAACGGTAAAATTAAATATATTTGAACGTAGATTTCCTACGGCATTCATTCTGGTGAGAAGTGACATCTTGAGTAATGAACTACGAGCTATGCTCGATACAAACCTCCTTATGCTACGCTGCGCTACGCACCGTTGGTTATATATTTTTATAAGGTAACATAGTATATAATATTATTAAAAAAATCACTTTAGTAGTAGGGAAACTACGTTTCCGCTTTGATACACTCACATCTTCGATATACCACCCCTTCCTTCGCTTCGTTTCGCACTTTTAGTATTCCTTTTTATAAATATTTAACTTTTTTAAAAAAAAGTGGTACAAAAATAAAAATAAAAACAAAAATGTACTACTTTTTATTTAAAAAGATACAAACTAGTAATAAATGATTACAACTATTCTTTTAGATATAGATCGCACATTAGTTCACTCCATTCACACCCATTTGATACATGAAGAGTGGAAAACAAAATATGAAACCTTTGACTTCGAAACGTATACCGTATTTATTCGTCCAAATTTGTACACATTCTTAGACTACCTATTTAAGACTGGATGTAAAATAGGATTGTATACAGCAGGTGATCGTGAGTATGCAGAGTTTATTAGAGATACCATTTTTACTCCTCGTGGGTATTATTTAGATTGTCTATTTTCACATTCAGAGTGTATAAATAGAGGGGATACGATTTGTTTAACTAAATCGTTACATCTTATAGGTAGACGATTGCAAACCTCTCCAAAGCAACTATTACTAATAGAGGATTCAAGTGCGATCAAAATGGATATCACTGCAGAAATGGATGGATGTGAAGACCATTGTTATCTGGTTCGTAAATTTGTGGTATGTCTAGATGGTTCGAATATGTTTATTCCATATATGGTAGAGGAGGATGGTTTATTGGTATGTATGAGAGAGATCTCTAAGTTGTTGCTGAAGTAAGGGATATGTATGCAAACCTCTCCAAAACAATTATTACTAAAGCAGGGAACCTAGGTTCCTCACGCTCCCTCATCTATTATTTTTTTGTTTGATGAGTAGAATACTCAGCAGAACATAAGACATCTAATAAGATAATCAATAATAAGAGGAGAGTCGCAGAGAACCTTAGGTTCTTTGCAAAAGTGATTTTTTTCTCTCTATTCTATCCTTAGTTTACTTAATTAATATCCAATGTGTGACCTAGCAGAAATTAAAACGATTCAATCCTTACACCCACATCATCAGTCTATATTTGAAATACCAAATAATACACATGATGAATCACTTATTCGTAAACGATTTGACAGAATTATGTTTACGATGAATGATGGAAATGAATATTACCCGCGTTATACACAGATGTTAGACTTATTTGGTATATCCGGTTTAATTGATGAGTTTACATTAGCATCAAGTGCATTTTCCCAACACATATCTTCATTAGAAGGATGTATTGCAGGTGGATTTGCTTTAAATGTGTATAAACAGTATATTCAACCAGACCAATATGATGGAGATTTAGATATATTTCTTCCTGCTAATAATGTAAACATATTTAGAACAGAGTATGCCAACTTAATATCCTTTATTACAAACATAGGTTATACCGAAGAAGTAACCCATTCACAATGTAGTTTTGTACCACAAATAACTACAGTAAATAATGTATTTACTCAAAATAAATATGCTGGTTTGCATAAGATAAAAGAAATACATACCTTTGTTAATGCAAGTGGTAGAAAGATTCAAATGATTAGTACTATAGCAGACACAGTAAGCACGTTTATTAGATCATTTGACTTAAGTTGTTGTCAAGTATATATCCAAGATATGTATATTTGTATTCGTAATGTATACAGACCATTAATAGATGCTGGGTATACTCTTTTGTTAAAAGATGCAAGTATAGAAGAAGGATTAGATGACTTGTATAGAAATCGTGTGATAAAATATAAGACTCGTGGATTTACTCCTGTCAGTCACTATATACATCATTTTAAGAAAGATATACAGGTATTGCCAGACATAAGTCGAATTATGTATGAGTTAAATAAAACAGGTGATCATACCTCTATGTATTTAGATACTTCTCCGATTCGTGATATTCTTTTTGAAGAAAGATGTGATGAAAAGAGATATCCTATGTGTCAACAAACTGTGGATAAAAAGAAGAAAGAAATAAAGGATTATGTGGATTATATTTATCTTACACTTGGAAATAATATAGAAAAAGATGTGTTGATGTATGTGGTAAGTAAGTATATCTAAGCAGGGGACCTAGGTCCCCTCGCGCTCCCTCCTCTATTATTTTTTAATTGATTCGTATACACTAGACAACTATGTGTGCGCTTTGAATGGCGAAGTTCTGTATTTATTACAAATATTAGTATTGTAATAAATTAAATAAAGGGATTACTTGGATGAAATAGAAAAGAAATCAGAGATTTATTCAAAGCGCACACAAAGTTGTGGAGGAACAGAATTTATTAAATTCTGTCAATATATAATACCTGCAAACATATTGGCTTAATTTAATATACTTAAGTTGTATAACACTAAACTATTTATTTTATTTCAAATTTTACTATTTTTTAAAAAAAGTGGTACATTTTTGTTTTTATTTTTATTTTTGTACCACTTTTTTATAAAAAAATCAACTTTTACTATTTTTAAAAATAGTAAACAACTTAAAAAGGCAGAATTACACCATCTGCATTTACATAGCTTTCTTCTTCTGACTCTAGACATAAAGGTGAATGCATACTGACCATATTAATATACCCTAATTGTCGCGGAATGGTAACAAAATATATTCTATTAAGATAACAATGGACCACTACATATTTTGAGGGTTCTAACGCGAGTTTACAGTTTTTTACTATCTTAATACATATCCATTTCTCTAGATACCAATTGTGATACCATTTTAAACAAGTAGAATACGTAGGATGTGTATTTAACTGTTGTAAAAAAGTAGTTAAACACATAGGGTGTTCTTTCTCTGGAGTGTGTTTCATCACAGATTGAAAAATATTCACCAAATTAAGATACTCACGTTCAATGGTGGATATAAGAGATTCATTCCCGTAATAACTACCGGGTAAGTTACACTCTTGATACATTAATCTATCTCTATGGTATTCTTCTAGCATATGATTTTTCTGTTTATCCTTTGATAGTAACTCATAAAAATGCTTATAATATTTTATAATCTGTTTGGTAGATAGCATGTTCACTTTACATGTAAATTGAGGACATTTCAAGTCATCGAATATAGGTGTACGGGGAGTCTTATTTGTTGGATAATGGATGACGATTAATTTCGAGTGATAAACGTTAATTTCATCCGGACCAATTACCTTTGTGTAGGTTTTATCTCCTATGGTTAATACCATCTTTTATAATGCTACACTATACGTTTAATTTATTATATTTCAATTTTATACACAACTATCATCGTATAAAAATTGATTTTCTGTTTACTAATCTATACCTATATTACTTAAAATATAAATATGTCTCAAATTATTATTAAACAGTCTTCTTTCAACGCTATATTCTCTGCATTAGAGGAACTAAGTAAGAATAAAGAGAATGAACCGATTCTTAATCAATTAGCAACATCATTATGTGAAACATATGTATTTGCAAGACCAGGTCCATATACGCAAGATACAGAATGGCTTTTACATGAAGCGAAACAAAGCATAGAGTTCTCGAAGGAGATGCTAGTATACCAATGCTTTGAAAGAGAACAATTTATAGAAGAGTATCCAGAATTAAGATATCCAAGTGAACTATGGTATAATATTTGTGAGAATGTGCTAATAGAAATTCAAAAAGGTGTAAACCCTCTATTAGAGCTCACAAAACAAATAATTGAAGACACTATACGTAACAAAGAAACCGCAAATTAAGGTCGAAATTTATATACACATATCGTATATAAATAAAAAGAGGAGGGTTGTATACCTTCGGTGTGAGCGTAGTTCCTTATTTCGGGATATCCCCATTTATTCTCCAGTCATCTATAAAAGATTCTGCGGAAATCTCTGGAGAATATCCATCCTCAAAAAAGAGTCTATATTGTTGATCAGGAAGCTCTCGTAACGAAAATCCAGTCTTATCTTCTACAATACTTTCTACTTTATCTAACCAATCACAGTAATCTTCTGTGTCTGAGTCTGAGTCATAATTATCACGAACATAATCACTATAAGAAGACATTTTATTATTACTACTAGCAGTATGTGTTCCTTTAAATAATATTTTACTTTCGTTGCAGGTATAACAAAAAATATCGCAAATTCATGAAATAGAATAAAGGAGATTTGTACCGAGCATAGTCGAAACGAGGAGGTTGGTAAGGAACGTAGCGCTTGCGCGACGAACGGGGTTCGTTCCTTACTTTAGATAGGAATGTGACTATTATTATAAAACGTCCAGTTGTTACCATTTCCATCGGATTGTAATACAAAACTACTTCCTGCAGTGACATTTGTAAATCCTCCATACGTGTTTTGAAAGGTTGTTCCATTGGTTATATTCCATCCACCTGCCGTACTTGGAGCAGTAGATGCTCTTACTTCAATATACTGTATAGAACTTGACCGAAATAAGCGTATCTGCCATTGGATAGCGTTCGGAATACCATCGCTATACACATTTTGTGCAAATAATACACAGTTTGTATAAGAATATCCACCTGATGTAAGTACTGTTGGAGAATAGTAAAAATTATTGGTACGACGGTCTGTATTACCTATTAATACACCTCTTCCTGTATTTGCAACCCATGTAATTGTATTTACTGGTGATCCAAATCCGATAACATTATTAGAATTCCAATAGATACCACTGTTTAATCCATTTCCGTAGTTTGTTCCGAAGAAGTAAAAATCAAAATTCACAGGAAAGGTTACTCCTACATCATCCTGTCCTTGTGCTCCTGCTAAGTTTGTTAAACCAACTGTAGATAAGTTAGCTGCTGCATTACCAGCTACCAACACTCCTGTTGGAGAAACAACTGGAGTAGATTGGGATAATTTATATGAATAGTAGCTAGAATCTTGAAGTAGTCGAGTAGATAACATATCTTTATTTACTACATTTTACTTTTTATATTTTACTCTTTCTTTTTCTGGACTAATTGTAAAATGACAATTGCGTTCTTCCTTACTGCATTAGGATTAACCTGTTTAACCACTAGTTTATTTGAAGTATACTATACACTTGACTCGGAGGTGGACTGGTTACCTGATGAGTATTAACATCATTTAGTTTGCAAACTAAATGTTCCCCTCTTTATCTTCGATGTATCGTTTATACACACGCTCTCTTAAGTAAGTAGTACTCCAATTGTGGTTTCTAATGTGCCAATGAATAGGAATCCATAAATCACACCCAGTGTATCTCTTATCTTTCCAGTCTGTCCCTAATATACGAACATCCGGTTCTAAGGCATACAAGATGTTCATGAGGTCATTCTCTGTTGCATATTGGATGACCTCATCTACATAACGACATCCTTTTATTTGGATTTCACGTTCTTCGTACTCTTGAATAGGTTTATTCTTATTTGCTCTGTCTAAATTTGGATTGGTATGTAAACCAACTACTAATATATCGCATTGACGTTTTGCGTCTTCTAACATTAAGATATGACCGCAGTGTAATATATCAAATGCACTACAGCAGAATCCTATCTTTTTTCCTTTATGTTTATCACGTATTTCGGTGATTTGATTCATGGTAAACTTAGAGAATAAATTGGATGACATTTTGGGTACTATGTACTCCTTTAAATAGCTAAAATGAATTATGGATCATAATTCTTACGGTACTTTATATCCGATACAAAATATGGCATGCACTTGTATTCAATATGCAAAAAAGAATGATTTACCTGGATTACTATCCTTTCATCAAAAAGGAAATCCTCTCCATTTCACATGTATCACCTTTGCGATAAAACACAATAATATAGATATGCTAACTTATCTTCTTCAAAACGATTGTCCAAGAGATGAATCTGCTACATGTGGTGCAGCCACTCTAGGTTATTTAGATATTTTAAAAGTATTACACAGTTTTAACTATGGATGGCATCCAGATGTGTTAGAAGAAGCTATACTTTCGAACAAACCAGAGTGCTTTAAATATGCATTTTTAAATGGAGCAGACTGTGACGAAGAATTCTTGATGGAAACCGCAATACACCAAGGAACACTTGATATAATTACATTTTTACACACACAGGATGTTCCTTTTATTCTAAATTCTGCTGATTTGGCTGCATGGTCACCAGATGCAAATGTAGACTGTTTGGAATATCTACTCTCAGAAGGGCAGACCCTTTCCGCAAGTGGAGTCGTATTTACGATTATGCAACGCAGAATAGATAAGTTTAGGTATTGTTATTCTCGTCTTACTACAAAGGAAGATGTACAAGATGTTTGGAATTATAGTTGGCAGAATGAAGACCCCCGTGTGTTATCTTCTTTTATAGAAAAACTACGTGTAAACGAAAACGAAAAGGATAAAGAATATGTGTGGCTAAGAGAATACCTTATAACTCCTGTGAAAGATAGTATATATAATGTAGATTTCTCGAATGTACCTGAGGTACACACCTTTATTTTTGATGCTAGACAAAGATTGAAAGAACGAAAAGAAGAATGTAGGTTATCATTGGACAGAAAAATAGAAGATGATGTGATCCAGTATTGTATACTTTTGTTTATCTAGGTGGGGAACGTAGTTCCCCTACGACCCCTCCTACGCTGATGCTTCGCATCTAAGGGAGTGTGTATCTCTGGACGAATCTCCTTTTTATTGCATTTATATTTTACTCTTATTTAGTTGAGTAAAATAATTCGTATATGTATACTATACCAGACAACCGCGATTTTAGTTTTATATATGCTATACCAGACAACCTGCACTCTGCGATTTGAACGAAGTTCTATCTTTCTCTCAGACAAAAGACTAGATTTAGTTTATTCGGTAGAAATCCATAAATTCGTCCAAAAAGAAAGCGAAGGTTGTGGGAGTCTGATGAAACTTTCATCAGACAATTAAAGAATTTAATAAATTCTGTCAAAACAATGAATAAGGAAGGGGTGGTACATCGAAGATGTGAGCGTAGCGAAGCGGAAACTACGTTTCCCCACTACTAAAAGTGATTTTGCTACACGTAATCTATATAGTATTATTTAAACATGAACAATCAAACTACTGTATTTATAGCAACATATTGTGAAGACGTAACACCATATGGAATCTCTATTACGTCAACAGAGAAAGAGGCAGTTATATCTATTCTGCGTTATTTATTGTTAAAAGGAAGAATATGGCACTCTATTAAAGAAACAATAGAAGCTCGTGTGAACACGTTGCATGATGAATTAAGCGAGTTTAATCTTACAATAGATGACCTTGATGAAACTGATAAACAATTATTAACTTTGTGGGAATCAATAAAAAATAAGGTACTCTCAAAGGAAGAACTTATAAATCAAATCATACCTATTATTAGCGACCCAATACATACATTTAGTGATTTATGTGAATTCTGTGAAAGAGAAAATACTTATTTTAAAGAGTCATGGAGCATAAATATTAACACTATTTAATTAATACTATTTTACTCGGGTATATGAGTAAAATAATGAATATAGAAGGGAGAAATAGGAGATTTATATCGATCACAGCTCATAGGTTCTTTACTTAGATAAATGGATACACACAATATTGTATAACATCTTTACATAATTTATCTGTTTTATTGTACAGATTATCCATACACTGTTCGCGTGCTTCTACAATTTCAATCTGTTTATTCTTTACCTTTATTGCAAGGTCTGGATAATCAGGAAGGTCTAGATGGAATAACATTCTCCACAAAGGATCGTCCAAGTTTATTTTTTTTATTATGTTTGTTAAATCAAATCGATAACTCCAAAATTCTTGTGGAGAGTTCCACATTTGAAAACAATATTTAAAACAATCTAAGTTAACATGCCACGATGCATATATAGGTGTTAGTAAACCCCAAGGACACCCATTTTCGTGAGCATATTGTAAACACTCAAGGTACCCTCCTTTAGCTGCATAAGCAGTTGTATATAAATCCCACTCACATCCATTTTCGTGAGCATATTTTAAACACGCAAGATGACCTCCCTCAGCTGCAAATGTAGGTGTTTTCCAATTCCATTCACATCCATTCTTGCGTGCATATTTTAAACACTCAAGATGACCATATTTAGCCGCATAGGCAGTTGTATATAAATCCCACTCACAACCATTTTCGTGCATTCTTTTTAATTCTTCTATATCACCAGCTTTTGCTGCTTCAGCACAAGATTCATAGTTAAAGGTAGAAGACATATTTAAATTATTTAAGGTAAACTGTAGATAGAATAAGAAGAGAAAGTTCACTTTTGCAGTAGGGGACCTAGGTCCCCCTACCACCCCTCCTTGCGCTACGCGATTTTAGTTTTATATATACTATACCAGACAACGAGTAGCTTTATGCTAGACAAAACAGTAGATTTAGTTTATTGGGTAGAAATCCATAGATTCGTCCAAAAGAAAGTGAAGATTGTGGGGTGGACAGAATTTATTAAATTCTGTCAAACAATGAGTAGGAAGGGGTCGTAGGGGAAACGCAGTTTCCCTACTAAAGTAGGAAACCATCTTCACAAAGAAAAAATCATACCTCCTTCCTATTTGACTAGATATATCATATCTGGATCAGTAATCTATTCTATATATACAGACCTAGACACTCTTTTAAACTTGTCTACCAATAAACCTCCTACTCACAGAAAGTTAGCACTTGCAATATCCTGTGGGACATTCGCATTCTATGCCCCATATGTAATGAGATCAATATTTATGTATCACAGTTACACCTCATATGCTGAACATTTATTACACGATATACATAGTAGGGAACGAACTCCGTTCGTCGCGCAAGCGCTACGTTCCCCTACCACCCCTCCTTGTGATAATATACAACAACAATAAATACCTTTTTACTCTGCTTTAAGAGTAAAAAATAAAACATATAGTTATCTCCACTTGTTGAACTGCGCGTCTGCTTCGCAAACGCTTCGTGTGGGTTTCCTGAGGAAAAATAAAATGATTACAGTTATTCTGAGGGTTTTCCCAGATAATCTTAACCGAAATAAAAAGTAGTATTTTTTCTTATTATTTTACCTGCAGAAAATAGTATTTACTTCCATTATATTTATTTACTATTGTCAATCCAATGATCGGTTCTATTTTATTTAATACATACCTAACCAGTGAACTCTTATTTACCTTTCTGTTTTCCTGGTCTACATTTGTATTATCAAGTTGGGTGTATGGTTCAATCTTCCACATTTCTCTAAGGATTTCTTCATGTTCAATAATGAAATCTTCTACTTTCATCCAGTCTACCTTTCGTCTGTTTGTGTCATCTAAGGAGGTATACCCGCATACTTTAATGATCTGTAAGGCGTATTGTATTTTCTTCCATTTATACACATCGGTATTCTTTTTAAGTAGTCTATTGCATACTAATTCTACCTCGGTAAGAGGTTTATTGTTTTCTCGTGCATAAATTATGCATTCATCAATTGGTAAAGAATATATAGGTAATACATTTAAAAAACTGTATACAAATGGTAAACTTTTAAATATATAATCACTTGTCATATTATTATGGACATGATGGAATATGTATGTTATGAGTTTTTCTTTTTCTTTCTTACGGATTTGTTCGGGATGAGTGGATAATCTATCATATTCTTCTTGTGTAATTAAGTCTGTATGAAGAATATCGGTTGCTTGTGTGTGAGGATTTACCAATTCAGACACTATAGTAAGAAATTCTTCTGGGGAAGATATTGGTTCAGTTGTGTGTAGACTTACTAGTTTGCGTATGAATTTGGAGTCATGTTTGATATATTTTCTACTATTGTACATACTTATAAATTCCTCGGTAGATATATCTTCTTCCTGTAGTATTTCTTCTGCTTTTGATAGGGTCATATTTTTGCATGTCTCTAGAATACTGGATTTGTGTATAGGAGGTGATATGTTCATTTCACATTTTATGTCAAGTAGTTCGGATAGTGTGTAATTGGTGACTCGGTTGATGGTTTCTATGGCAGTCTCTAGTGGACATTTAAAGAATTCTCGTTTTGGAGAGAGTCTGTATTCTTTTAGTTCGAAATGGATGATTTTCTCTGCTAACTTGTAGTATAAAGTGGAATCTGTGACGTATTTAAATTCGCATGGTTCTAGATAGGATGTGGTATAGGAATCGATTCGTTTGTTAAAGTCGGCAGTGCAACCTATTTTGTATACGTTTTCTCCGTAAAAGTTGTACATATTATTCCATAGGATGTATATGTATCCTTTTTCTGTTTCTTCTGTGGTCATCTTTTGTGTGTAAAAATGGTTGGTATGTATGGTATATATAGAAAGCTTTAAACCTGAATTGTTTATGGTATACTATAATATAAACATCATTGACTTTTTAATATACTCCGGATATACTCTGGTTATATTGTGGGTGTATTGTGGATATATAGTGAATTGTTTATATTATACTATAATATAAAGACCCCCTAAATTGAGTTTGTGTATTGTTTTACTTTATACACAAACACAACCGATGGAGACTGACAATAAAGAAAAAAGGAGAACATATCAACGAGAATACCAAAGAAAGTATAGAGAACTTCACAAGGATGACGTGAAAGATTACCCTTCTAAACAATACAGCAATAAAGTGGATAAAATAAAGTTAAATAGCAAGAAGAATAAGGATATTATTAAACTTATAAAAAGCGTGTATAAGAATGGAGAAATACTAATTAGTAATCCAGAAAAGTCGAGAGAATTGGATGAATTAATGAAACATTGTAGATTGTAAGTTGTAAACGTTTTACTATACTACTGTATAACAGTATAGTAAATTCTAGTTTATAAAAAATGTTGACGATTTGCCTCCACTCTCTTCATTATGGTAGATTATCCTTTTTATCAAAAAAATATAAATAATATACAAATTAAATTGCATAGCACAAGGAGGGGTTGTAGGGGAACATCGTTCCCTACTGCTAAATTGATTTTTACTTTACTAATCTATCTACAGTTTACTTATTAATCGTACTTACCCGATAAAAAATGTTTACTTGTGTTGGAGTTAAAATAAACCTAGATCAATTTGTTGCTACATGTAAAAAACTGTTTGCAACATTTGAATCTAATTTAGCAGATTACACTACCGAATGGTTAAAACAAAATGCAGGTAAAGGTGAAGATGCACGTTATTGTGTGATTGAATTCTTAGAAGATACCGTTAATCATTATTTTACAACTAGTGATATAAACAGAAAGATTGTACTTTTTGAATGGGATGAACATGCTGAAAAAGAGGATATCTTCTCTTGTATTAAGGCTATAAACGGTATAAAAAAGGGGATAAAAAAAGATACTCCTAAAAAGGATACCAGTAATACAACCATTGTGTTTGGTATTTCTTTGTTAGTCTGTGATAAGGAAGCAATGAAATCACTTCCATTCAACCAAGTTAATGCTTGTGTACAATATTTAAAAGGAATAATCACACAACTTGGGGTAGATGAGAGCGAGATAGAGCTTATAACAGATGCTATTTAAATATAACTAATTTTTACACCATCCTTCGGTGTAAAAATGACTACTCTTATTTCGGGTTTTAGTATCATTTAAAAGGAATAATTTTGTGCTAAATATCCCATATTTACTGTCATCATCCCATGTAATGCTCCATCAAAAATACCCTCTAATATACTTAACATAATGGAAGAAGAAGTAGATGGTGTGAGTGATTTTAAGTACGTTTCACCAAGATTAATATTGTCACATTTTTTGGTCCATACTATCCCACAATCAACACAGATAAAATAAAATTCATTATTTGTAGAACGTATATAAATTGTTTCTTTCCATTCACTGCAATTTTTACAGCAGTCATAATAATTTTCACTGCGTAATGTTTTATTATACAGTTTCGTTACGAAAGATGATTGAGACGTTTTTACACTACACTCTATGCAAATACAAAATAAATCTCTTAGGTTGTTGAATGTTTTTCTAATGTTTTTTAATTGTTGTGATTCAGTATTTGACAGATTAAAAAGTTCAATAGAAGAAAAAAGCTGCATTTCTATCTGATTAAAACAAGATTGCAACTTTTTGATCTGTACATTACGCATTTTTTCAAGTGAAGGAATATTATCACCTGTTGTTAAACTTGAAATACATTTTTTACAGGCATATTTCCTGCATTCTATACATTGAGCACCATCTTCAACAGATGTAGGTCTTATTGATAAGTGTCCACAATTATTCATATTAAAATAGAAATTATATACATATATATATATATAACGAAGTCTTTAACTCTTTTTATCATTTTTACAGTAAAGAACTAGCGTTTACGCTCTGAACGAAGTTCTTCTCTACAACACTCCTTGCTCTACGCACTTTTTTGTAAAATAACAATGTTATTCAGATGCAAAGCATAATTTATCTTCATACGTAGTATGTTCACGAGAAGCGTGTAGGATTAGTATCTATTATATAACCAAAGATATCTGTTATATAATATAAATATTTTAAATAAATGTAAACTAAAAGTGCGTAGCGCAACGAAGCACAAGGAGGTTTGTAAGGAACGTAGTTCTTTACTTTAGAAAAGGAGTAAACAATTCTTCATCCGACATATCCTGATTCTTAATATGCTGTCGAAATTCATCTATAAATTGTGCAGGAGTAAACTTATGTTCTTCTACTCGTTTAATTAAGTCGACTGGTACGTTCTTCTTAGGAAAATAGACAGAATAGATCTCCATAATCTGTTCATGATCTGCTGGTTTCATATCAATCTTCACATCAAATCGCATACTTCTTGTGAATGCTGGGTCTAACTTTTGTATCCAATTGGTAGTCACAATGACAACCGAATTATCCCTCTGGAGAGATCCTTGTAGAATATTCAATAAATAAGATAAGCTTAATGGGGTTTCATTAGGTGTTAATGGTTGTGATTGTGTAAATTCTTCATTACGAGTGTGCTCGTTTCTTGCTAGTACAACATTGGTCTGACAATCAATATCCTCAATTACAATACATCCACCATTCTTGGTTTTATTAGTAACATGATCCCACAAAGCAGCTAGATCTTCATTACTACGGACAGATTTTAAGTTAAGATTATACATATCTTTCTGAAGGAATGTACAGATAGTCTCAATACTAGAACTTTTACCTGTCCCTGGAAGACCGTACAACAGCACGCAAAGTTTATTGGGTAAGCCTAATGATTTAAGAGTTTCTTTATCATCTCGGAAATCTTGTAGCATACTGGTTAACTTATGTTTATCCCGTTTGGATAGGTATAAACGATCTAAACTTTTGTATACTTCATTAATGCTTGTACAGACTACTTCTTTTGTGAATTGAGTGACTGTTGTGTGTTCATCCGGGATGTTTGAGACACATTCTGCAATTAATTTTTCTGTTACATCTGACTTGGGTAGACTTTTGAGTTCTTCGAGTCTTTTTTTATATTTTTCATATTCTTGGTTAGGTAATTGACTGATTGTCTCTTTGTATTCCATACGAATATCATATGTTTTTATACTGTTTCCTATGGTAGAATTTGCAGATATAAGTTGTATTTGTTTTGATGTGTTGGATAAGAAGGATAAACATTTATCTCTGAGGTCAACTGTTGGATTATTACTGTATAATTGAACAAAAACAGAGTTTGCTATTTTGAGATTACCTTTTGATTCACTTTCGTCATAATAAGGTATAAGGTTAGAAATATAGCATATATTATTGACAAATCGTTTATATGCATCTGTAACTCCAGATGTATTTTCGGTTATAAAATACGTATAAATATATTTATTAGTTAATGCGGAGAATAATTGGTGCATTGGATCTAATAAATGTATATCATGTTTTGCTTTAAGGTTTGATAGTAAGGATGTAGTTAATTCAGAAGTTGGATAACCTAATAGCATACATTCGCAGTTACGAATTTTTAAGTTAACTGAGTCTACACATTTGGTTTTAAAATCTGGTTTACGTTTATTGTATAGGATTAATGTGTGTAAGCAAAATAAAAAAATAAAGGTGTCTACTGAATGAATCGTTTCAAACATAAACTTTCCATAGGGTTGTACAGTATTACAAAATATATACAAAAATATTCCTTTTCTATGCCATTCTGTTATAATCAAATTATCTATGTCGGTCTTATGATTTTTATACATTTCTTTCAGTTTAAGCACAAGTATTTTATCTGTAATAAATGAGGATACATGAATAGTTGTAAACTTGTGATTATCTGGTGTATGATTCATACTAGTTTGATATATTGTTTGTAAAACAGATTGTGTGATTACTTCCTGTTTAAATGATATCGATGGATTTTCATAGGTTAACTTAGCGATACTCCGTTTAGAATACTTGTATTCAAAGGTAAGTATAATTGGATTCTTGATGATCATATATACTTCATCTGTGATATTGATGACGATATTGTTCCATTCTTCTTCAAATTGGAGTGTATTGTTATCCTTTTGGACCATGTTTTCTATAGAAGTAGTGATATAGGATACATTTGATTGAAAGGATTCACTTGCAACGTATTCCCAGAAACTTAACTGTAAGTTTATATGGAGTTGTAACATATTTATTGGAGAATGGTCAACCTCATCTTTAGTAATGTGTAAAATTACTTCTTCTTTCTCTTTTTTACAGACGAGTAATGATTTGACCTTTGTGTAAATACCTTGTATGACTAAATATAGTTGTTTTATCCATTCTAGTGGGTTACATATGGTTGTTAGTTTAAACTCTTTTATATCCGTAATAAGTTTGTCTACAATGGCTTTAAATAGCAATTTAAATTGGTCCATTCCGATAATAAGTATGAATTTACCGAGTTCACTCCAAGCATTCCCTTTTCCACTGCATAGATTCTTTACCATTTCAAAAGATAAAGCTTGATCTACATAGGAAGGTGGTGTGGTTGGATTGTTCATTTTTACGTGAGGTAAATAGGTAGTATTCTGGGGATTAATGAGAAAAAAATCACTTTTATCGAAGGAACCATGCGGTTCCCTCGTACACCCTCCCTTCGGGGGGTTTTATTTAGTTTATAGGGATTATGTGTTTAATTACATTATTTATTTTCTGAGAAACTCCCACCGCCGCGCGACGCACGCGAAGCGTTTCGAACTTTGTTCGCATAACTTGTTATTTCTTTATGTATTCTACAGAGATAACTTACACAAAGGATAAACTTGTGCGTGCGCTTTGAACGAAGTTCGGACGAGAAGCGTAGTTATCTGCTATTTATACACACACACAATACTTGTATAAATACTCAAATTTATCTATGTTAGATATATACTATAAGTTACCTTATATGATTAGTATTCACAATATAACCAAAGATATCTGTTATATAATATATAAAAAACTAGTTATTATATAATTATTCAAAATTTGTAAAACATTATTATTTTAAAAAAAAGTAGTACAAAAATAAAATTAAAAACAAAAATGTACCACTTTTTTTTAAAAATATCAACTTTTATAAAAATACAAATAATTAAACTAAATAAAACTCATGAAGGGAGGGTGTACGAGGGAACCGCATGGTTCCTTCGATTAAAGTGATTTTTTTCCTCTTGTTCCATCCCATGTTACCTATTTAATTTAACAAAAATGGCAGCAAATCAAACGAATATTCAGCTTCAAAATACAACTCTCCCTACTTCTCCAAGTCAGTTTTTAGATCAAGCAATTGCACTAGAAACCCTTAAACTAATGGAAAAAACACTAGGAGGTGGAAAGTGGACTTGGGCAGTAGCGGGTACTGTATTTTTTATTCTTAGTATAGACGGGGTAAAACGTGTTATTTTTAACATTGTCGACAAATCAATCACCTATTTGTGTAATATGAGTATGGAAGACTGGTCAAATGTTGGAAGTGCGGTTGTAAAACCTGTTAAACTAGTCGGAAGAGGAGTATCTCTTCCATTTCGATACATCCACCGAAAGATCTCTCCTGAAAAGAAGATAGAACATCCAATCCCTCCGGTTATGTATCCATTGGATTGTTCAGAAGAGCTGTGGAAGATGCTATATACTCGACCAGAGTTTTCCTTTGATACATCCGTAGTAAGCATTAAACATATTGGGAATGGATCGGAAATTCAACAAGTAGAACGTTGGAGTAATATGAGGTTATCTACCGAATCCTTTACCGTTTACTTTGAGGGAAACTTGGATATTACCTTTACTATAAAGTCATCTACCTCTGGAAACTTGGTGAAACTATTTAGTAAAAGTAAGACATCGGATGTGCAGGATGAAAGCTTGTTCGCCTATGATGAAAAAATAGCTAAATTACCAGTGGAACAACGATCAGAACTGGTCAATCCATATGATAAGAAACGTACTAAAATATATAATCTTACATTAATAAATGGTGGTGGTATGGTTCCTGTGTATAAATATACAGCACTCACTTGTGTTCCAAATAAATTTGATGGTATTATGTATAATGCCCTTGAATTCTTACGACATGACTTATATTATTCAGTTGAAAAAATAGAAACGCATTATTTTAATGTAATGAAAATTAAAGATAAATATAGTGGAAAACTACTCAATGTAACGTATTTATACGGGAGTTCTAATTTGCTTATGAATGTTATGCGTAATTATAGTGGTACCGCTAGTCATTTCGATATTACTTATTTTTACGTGTATATATCCCTTTTGTATGTATGTATAGGAGATAATATAGAACTGTATCAATACATAAACAATATGACATCATTAGGTTTTTATGGTGGAAATATATTAGTACTTAAATATCGATCATGTGATAATAAAGAAGATTTACAACATGCCCTGAAAGATATGAAAACAATAGCGGACCAATGTATATTTAATGGTATACCCTCTGCAATAGTTCACGAGTTTAAACGATGGTTTCTAATGTTTGCAGGAGTGATAACCCCTAAAACATTTCCTTCACCCGGGGTACAATCCGAAGAAACAAAATCTTCCAAGAGTATATCTTTTTATATCCATTCTTCCTTACAACAACCACTCCAACATTTTACAAGTTGGTTATCTAAGATAAGTACCGAAGAGTCTGCAGATAAAAAAGATATCGAAAGTTTAAAAATAAAGGCTAACTATATCAAGATAGAGAAACGTAAAGAAACAAAGAAAGTAAAGAATCCAGAGTATGACAATTGGTTTTCTGTAGCACAAAAACTTGGACTACTTAAGGACTCATCGAGTGAAGAAAAGCAACCATCTCAGACGGTAATTCAAACAAATATCTTAGATAAAATGCCACCAGAATTCTTAACAGAAACAAAGGAAATAACAGAGGTTAAATGTGAACACATTAACAATGTATACAAGGGAATTCATACGTTATATCTTCAGACATCTGATTATCGTAAGTTGTTTACTAGTTTGGATAACTTTAAGAACAGAAAGGCACTCTTGCAAGAACTTGGCTTTCCTTTAAAATTAGGTATTCTTTTACATGGATTGCCAGGAACAGGTAAAAGCGCAACTATTTTAGCGATCGCTTCTTATTTACAAAAGGATATATTCTTTGTAGATCTACGTAGTGTAAAGACAAATGGTGACTTAAAGATGATCTTTGACCACATCCTTACCATGAATTTGAATGGAGGTATACTTGTGTTTGAAGATATTGACTGTGCGACAAAAACTGTTTTACAACGTGATGAGTTTGAAGAAATTGGTGAGTGTAATACAACCTCTGTTCTTGCGGAGAATGATAGTGAGTTTACATTGGATTACTTTTTGAATATATTGCAAGGCACACTGACACGGGATAACACTATTTTTATCATGACAACCAATTATGTAAACAAGCTTGATAGCGCATTAATACGTGATGGACGAATTGATGTAAACATAGAGATGAAATTGACAAATAAAGAGCAAATCTCGCAGATGTGGAAATCTATATTTAAACGAGATGTTTCAGAGAGTGTACTTAAGAAATTTAAAGAATATACGTTTAAACCAGCATCCATATTGTCTAGATGTGCAGAATATTTAACATGTGGAGAAGATATAGACGATGAGGAGATACTTAAGCCATTTTTAGCATAATACAATTTTTACACGATTATTTGGTGTAAAAATAAGATAACTAAACATATATATGTTATATTATATTAAACTATTCAAAAATTGTAAAACATTATTATTTTAAAAAAAAGTAGTACATTTTTGTTTTTAATTTTATTTTTGTACTACTTTTTTTAAAAATATTAACTTTTGTAAAAATACAAACTAATACAAAAATAATAATCTAAATAACACAATTATCGCGTAGCGTAAGGAAGGGAGGGTGTACGAGGGAACCGCATGGTTCCTTCGATTAAAGTGATATTTATTATACTATTCTATCCACAGTTTACCTAATACAATACGTATACACATATAAATACACACATGAGTGTGTTAAAACTAGTTGACCATCACTCACCAGAGAAGGATGTTATCTTGAGTATATTTAATGGTATAGAATTAATGGATCGTTGGATCGCGAATGTAATAGAAAATTACATTTATGAGAGGATAGAAGAGACAACCATTCCTCAAAATTATATCGGAATTATAAAATGTAGATATTCCACTAAATATGGAGAAAAACACGGTAAATATGAAGAGTGGTATCATCATCAGAACAATACTCAACTCTATAAACACTGTCATTATATTTCAGGTCTACGGGATGGAGAATATAAACAATGGTGGACGACAAATGGTCAACTATCTATACACTCTCATTATACTCTTGGAGAATTAAATGGAGAATATAAAGAATACTATCGCAATGGTCAGCTCTTTATTCAAAAATACTTTACTTCTGGGAAAGAAGAAGGGGAATTTAAATCATGGGATTCAAACGGAAACCTGCAAATACAATGCTATTTTACTTCTGGAAAGAAAAATGGAGAATATAAAGATTATAAAGAGGATGGCACACTGAAGATACACTGTTATTATAAAGAAGGATTACTACACGGAGAATATAAAGAATGGTATCTAGTTGGTGGACATCTAGCCTGTACAGTAAATTACCTAAATGGAAAATATCATGGTAAATATATTGTTTATAGTGATTACGATGGTAAACCTAAACCAAGTGAAACAAATTATTATTATCATGGAAAACGTATACCAAGAGAAGACTTATTCACAAAATATAGAGACATATTGGGATATTAACTATATCTTTTTACACCATCCTTCGGTGTAAAAATAAAAATAAATATATTATTTTCTAGACGTTCAGTAAAACGTAAAACGTAAAACGTAAATAGGATGAAATTAAACGCAAAATTAATACTTATGTTAGTTGTCTATGCATTGGCACTCTATGGATTAATACAGTTAATCAGAGGTTTAATGTCTGAACAATATGTATCAGTTTATGTAGAGGAGAAAGGAATAACCACAAAAGATGCATGTATTAGTAGGGGTTTCATATGGAATAATACTACAAATAAGTGTTGGAGTTTGTATGATTAATGGTATATAGTAGAAGCTAAATAAAATACTTTTTACACCATCCTTCGGTGTAAAAAATTATAACTTTGCTTTATATGGAGAAAGTGAGAATTGTTCTCGTGCAGAATTAATTTTATGAATCGAACCTCTACCTCTGTTTTTAAGGAATTCAGTAGGTTCTCCTTCTATTACATGACACATACCATCTCCTCTATATACTATCATTTTGTTACCAATTCGAAAGGTCGACCAAGTATACCCATAGAATATATTTGATATGAGCATTTGGCTAATATGTATTTCTTCCATTCTCATACGAAATGTTCCCTCTGGTGGGTATGTATGGATATAGGTATTCATAAAACATGCAATTCCAGTATAGAAGTTTGCGTGAATATATGGATTTACACCCCCACTAATACAGATAAAAGATAGATTTTCTTTACATTCTCCGATTGGAAGTATAAACTCTGTTTGTCCTGGACAAATATTCCAACTTTCTACTAGAGTATTGTTTAACGTAATAGAAACAGTTTGGATATGTTGCATATTTGTTAATGTAAGTTTACGAAACATGGTATGGGGTAATTGTGCATATTCTTTATATAACTCTCCTTGTTTAACAGGGAATTCCTTGATACGTACAATACATACATGCTTTTCTGTAAAAAGTGGTATATAATCATCACTCGATAATATTGGTTTTATTTGGAAAAGCTCTGTATTCGTTGCGATCTTTTTTCTTGTAAACATTTTTTATTGTATGTTAAGAGTATTTATGTAGAGAATACTGAGGAAAATATCACTTTAGTAGGGAACGACGTTCCCCTACCACCCCTCCTTACGCTCCGCGATAATTGTTTTTATAAGGGGAAATGTGTTTAATTTTATTATTTTACAAAAATAAAATTAGTTTGTGAATTGTACTGCTTTTTTTAAAATATTAACATTTGTAAACATACAAATAAATGTAAACTAAAAGTGCGTAGCGAAGCGAAGCATAAGGAGTGTCGTAGAGAACTACGTTCTTTACTAAAATGGTATATCTCAGGTAAGTTAGATGGAGCATATACAACATGGTATTAAACTGGAGAACTATGCTCACAAAGAACATACGTAAGAGACAAACTAAAAGAATATAAACGATGGACTTTAGAGGGTAGACTGTGTTGACACAACCTTCGCTCGCTTTTATAAACAGTCTGCTACTATTTTCTACTTATTATCTTAAGTAGAAATCCATTTTACTCACTTTTTGGTTTACACATCTCGAGCATCTATTTGTCTGGTTAGTATACAGTGAATAAATAGAATAAAATAATAAAGTGCGTAGCATAAGGAGATTCGGAAAGAACTACGTTCAAGGCGACACACTTCGTTAGATGCGAAGCATCGGCGTAAGGAAGGGGTGGTAGGGGAAACGTTGTTTCCCTACTGCAAAAGTAAAAGGAAACAAAATTCTTATTTAAATACAAACGAGAAGAAAGTAATAAGTAGTACAAAAGATGTCAACCACGTTCGCATTTACCCATCCAAATCCAACTCATTTAGAATGGTTTCGAGAGATTTTACCTACTCTCACTCTTAGTGAAGAAATCCGTGTATGTACCAACCTTTCCGGTTTTAAAAAATATTATAATAGATTTTTTTCATCTATTGATATAAATGATACGTCACTTTCATCAAATTCATCATAGAATAATTGTTTATATTGGCATAAACTTTTGATATCAGATATATCTAAGTTTATACAATGATTAACCCATTTATTTAAAATGATTAAACGTTTGTCTTGAGTATATTTTTTACATAATAATTTATTTATGGTGAAAGAATCAGGATTCCATCTTAAAAATATAACTGGTTTCCCCTCATATGCAATCATTATCTCATACATTCTCTTTTCTTCTGCATGTCTTAGATTTCTATTAGATAGACAACTCTCCCAATTATAACTTTTATGTTGTTCCTCATCACATTCTATTACAACTATATGAGAACCACAATCATAAGGTAAGTCTGGTCGGTATAAATTGCACGCTACATTTACTATTTTATCACAAGGAAGCTCAATAACATGTTTAGGTAATATTAAATTTTGTTTTAAATATCGGACCATATTCATTTCTTTTATTTTTTGTTGTGTTTTCTTAGAAACATATAACTTCTCTGAGCTACACACAAAATAACATAATCCTTCTTTATTTAGTATTTCATTTTCTCTACCACAACTGGTACATGGCCTAACTAACCAACAAAATTCTTCTTTTTGTGAATGCTTTTCACAGTGTATAGGTTCTTTATTTCCATACATAGCAGAATCTTTGCATTCTTCTGTATCATCCCCAATACACTTTCTAGTATTTGGTTTTCTTATCATATACTCTAGCTTATGTTTATAACATTTAGAAGCATACTGGTTACAATACCCATATTTTGTTATAACATTGCAGTCAGGATGATTACATAATTTGCTTTTAACGTTAATCATATCATTTTCCTTATGCTCTCCGCAAAATTTTGGAGTTTTATTATGCTTATCATTAAAATGAGCTATTTTAGTACACCCTGTGTGTGAACATTTAATATCTTTTATATTAACCATTCCTTCAGACTTATGTTTGTTACAAAATAATGCGATAATCTCAGTACTATAATTATATATTGGGCGTTTAATACACCCTATGTAATTACATCTTCTACTTTTAATATTAACCATATCTTTTTCTTTATGTTCTTTACAAAATAAACCATCTGTTTTACCATAAAAATTAAATGATGGTTGCTTCGTACATCCTAGATAATTACACTGTTTACTTTTAACATCAATCATTTCTTTTTCCTTATGTTCTTTGCAAAATAAACTAGTTAGTCCTCCCTTAAAATTAAACGATGGTTGTTTTTTACAACCCTGATACTTACATGTTTTGCTTTTAACATTAATCATTCCTATATTTTTATGTTTTCCGCATAAACATGCATGTTTTTCACCTTTATAATTAAAGTGTGCTGTTTTTTTGCATCCAGTATGCTGACATTTATTATTTCGGTTATTACTCATGTTAATATTCTTATGGTAAACGCAAAATCGTCTTTTAGTTTCTCCTTTATAACTAAAGGATGCAGATTTGTTACATCCATTATATTCACATAGTTTGTTATAGACATCAACCATCCCTATTAATTTATGTATACTACAAAATCTGCGTTTTTTCTCTCCTTTTACATTAAAAACAGGTATTTTATCGCATCCTTTGTACTCACATTTTTTGTCTTTAACATTAATCATTCCTATCAATTTATGTATATTACAGAATCTGCGGATTTTTTCTCCGTTATAATTAAAAGATGCAGACTTAGTACATCCTACATGTTCGCATAATTTATTTTTAACATTAATCATATTAATTTGCTTATGTTTACTACAAAATCTTCCCCATAATATCCCTTTTATATTAAAATTAGCATTAATACCACATGTCTCGCATTTATTTCTTTTGGATGTCATTTTTTAGATATATTTAAAATATATTTAAAACTTTAAATCATTATTTAAACTAAAGTTTTAAATATATTTTAAATAGTATGGATACTTCTGCATCATTAGAAAATATATCACTAATACTTAAAGAAAATAATCCAAATTTTTTAGAATGGTTTAGAACTATTCTACCTAAACTTAAAGGTACCGTCAATATTTGTACCTCTTTACTTAGTATAAAGAAAAATATAGAACAACTAATAAAATCAACTAAATCTAATGTTTCATATAAATTTGTCCCTTTAGACTTACATGATACATTAACAAATATTATTTACCCTCCTAAAGATTTTAATTCTTTTATCCCTCCCGATAAACTCAATAGTATATACAACATAAACAGTCAACTCCCTGTTTTACTAGTTGTGGATGAGATTGTCGATAGTATACCAGACTGCGAGTATTTGTGTTTTCTTCCTATATTTGTATCGAAAACAAACGTACAACGTGTATTAGCGGAAATTCAACCAAAAGCGATCGTTTCAATCGGCAAAGCAACCCAAGAATTATCACAGAAAATACATTATATTCCATTTGAATACCGTAAGCGTTGGTTGCATTTTAATAGTGTTTTAGAAATAAACATACAAAACGTTGAATATTGTATTTTTCACAGCGCGACAGGTAGACACAAGCAAATAAAGGAAAATCCAATCATCTCTGTTATAGTTCCTGCATATGAAAGTAAACACCGTATATTTCGTCCATTTTACAGCTTGTTAAACCAAACCTATACTAATTGGGAAATGATTATAATAGACGATTCTAAAACAAATGAAACCTGGAAACAGCTTACCGAGTTTGCAGATTCCGACTATCGCATTCAATGTTATCGTCGTCCTCATAATGACGGCAGTATTGGAAAGAATAAATTATTCTGTGGAAACCTAGCTAGAGGACAATTTATCTTCGAGTTAGACCACGATGACGATATTCTTCCACAAACATTTGATAGATTACTCAGCGCTGCAACAAAGCATCCCGATGCAGGTTTCTTTTACTCCGACTTCATCGAGTGCTCCGAAGATACCCGTGAACCATTTAACTACGGAAACTATTTTGGCCTAGGATTTGGTAGTTACTATCGAACTTGGTATGAAGGTAAATTTCAGTATGTCTGTAAAACACCACGATTAAATCCAGTAACCGTCGGACATATTGTAGGTGTTCCTAATCATTTTCGTTGTTGGACAAGGGAATCCTATCATACAACTGCAGGACATTCCTCTGATTTACCTGTTGCAGACGACTATGAGTTAATCCTCCGTACCATTTTAAAGTATAAATGGTGTCACATTCCAGAAATGCTATATATTCAATACCGTAATGCAGGAGGGGATAACTTTACCTTCCATCGTAATCAACTGATTCAGTATCTAGTCCGTCACATTTATTTTACCTATGCAGAAGACTTAAAAGAAAGAATGAAGGAGTTAGGTTGTAATACTGAATTATACCCTCATTTATCCCATCCGAAAGATTGGGAGGTAGACCATTTTGAATACCCGGTATTGGAAGGAGTGTATAATCATTCGGACTCAACCGGAGATACCAATCCTAATGGATTGTGCTTTTCCATTATCATAGAATGTGGGAATGATGACAATAGGGTAGACTTAGATGTTACACTCTCTTCGATCTTTTGTCAAACCTACGACAACTTTCAAGTATACTTAATTGGACGTGATGATCATGGATTGCAGTCTTTTGTAGACTCTAAGATAAACCAGTATACAAAAGATAAACGTTTTCGTTATTATAATTTGGATACTACCTCGAAAAAGATAGCTAAAAATTATGCATTAAAGATGTTGGTTAGTACCAAATGGATAACCTATGCAAATGTGGGGGACGTGTGGGAACCTACTTACCTGAATGAGATGCAGAAGTGTATTTCTTCTCATCCTGGATCAGAATGTATTACTTCCGATAGAGGTGCCGTATTCCATACCTTTGATACCGTTGTAAAGAATGGTTTATTTGTGGATGACTCCGATAGAACTATTGTAGAACAACGAGGAATTTATTTGAGTGGAAGTGGTGGAAATCATTCGAGTGGTGGATATCCTACTTCCTCAGGATTGTTGTCTTCTTCACTTGCACTGTTATCTTCCTCCTCTGATCCTGTGTTATCATATTCTCCTACGTCTACAAACTGATTCTCATCATCTTCATCTTCTTCGTCACTTTCAGTATCCTCGTTCTCTTCTTCATCATATAACGATGAGTGTAAAAAAGTAGGATAGATAATATATTTTAGGATATCTTGCATGTCTTTTGTATACATATTCAGCTCTATCAGTTCCTTCTGTATATATTCAAACCACCATCTTCTATTACACTTCAGCTCTTCTTCTAGAAAGGCACAAGTCTCTTCTGGAGAATGTTCACAAAACATTTTTCCATTTACATCCACTGGATAACAACAATATAACCAGCTTTTAAATTGTGTAAACGTTAGGTCATCAAAAATAGAATCCCCGTGATGAAAAGAGGATAAATAAGATACAGGAGTATTTGGTATTAGTTCTACTATTTGTATACATAATGCGGGATGACAGTCTACGTTAAATACACACTTTAACTCTGGGTCAATATAATTGGTCTGCCACTTAAAATTCACTAGTTGAAGTGGTTTATCTTCTATATGTTCCAAGTGACTAAATGGACAATATGTAGCATTCTCTTCACACATTCTACAATTTTTTTTTACACCAAATGTAAAACAATGATAACACATGTTTACTGGAATAGAATGTGTCTTGCACACAGTTTCATTATCGGGTGTTTCACTATTTGTATTGAATATATGACCACACATATTATGTTCTAAACTCTTAGCAGACCTTTGTAAAAAAGAGGATGCATATTCTTTTGCATCCAGCAAATTCGTAAAACATCCGAGTAAAGTGTGATTATAGGTTGGTTCTTCTGATGGATGATACGGATCATCAATTTCATCTGTGAATCTATAATAGGTAACTGTGTATATTTTTGAGATTGTCATTTTACTTTTAATTCCAATGAATTAAAATATCTATTTTCTCTTTAAATAGGAATTACTACTACAGATATACCGTGAATTAACTATTCAGATAAACTTAAATATGATATAGAGGCTAAGAGTACAAACTAATTACATAAAAAATTAACTTTATTTTATAGACAAATATAGTATAAAATAATAAAACAAAACAACAGAGGATATATAAAATAATAAAACAAAACAACAGAGGATATATAAAATAATAAAACAAAACAACAGAGGATATATAAAATAATAAAACAAAACAACAGAGGATATATAAAATAATAAAAAATCAACAGAGGAGATTTGTAAAGAACCTAAGGTTCTTTACGTTCTAACACAGTCAACCCATAGTTATTCGGATAGTGTGCCTTTAATCTCCACTCTGGATGGTGGATTAAAAATTCTTCAATCGCAGGACCCAACCCTTTCTTTATCTCTTCCTCTGGATAACCGCTTTCTATTGATTGTTGACGAGTATCCCATCCTCTACGTAAAGACTCTCCAAATACCTTATCAATTTCTGTATCATGCATAAGAATGTACTTTCGGACGCGTTGATGATGGTTCTCTAATTCTCTCTTTAGATGACCATATATGTGCCAAGTATCAATAAACAATAAATCCACTTGCGGAAGAGGAGTATGTATACTATTACCAATGAATATGTGCATATCAATCCCTGAACGTTTTGCTGCTTCACATGCAGGTTTCACTCTATCTGTATAATTAAGATCCACACATAATAATTGTTTTTTATCGGATGAATTGTGTAATAATCCATATAAGAAAGCCCAAGTACTATATACACTTTCTATACCCATTTCACATACCACCTCACACTCTTTTGTAAGGTTAAAAAAGGTATCAAAATGTTCATTGGTAGTTGCTACAGAGTGTTTGTATCTATGAAAATGTTCAGAAATAGTGTGATCCATTTTATTTATCTGACACACGTTTTTCTTTAAATAGGAATTCAACATATTTTCAATTACTGATGATATTGAGTGGTGTTCACAATGTAGAAAGAGAGGGTTCCTTATTTTAAAAACATTTTATGGTCTTTAATATCAATATAGAAAAGATAATCATGAACCCGAAAGTATTTCTCAAAAGCGTATATATTGTATCTACAACATTTGTAATAAAGTTTGGATTTGACCTTGCTGTAGAATTTAAGCGTATTGATGCTGATAAAGAAACTAGGCTTAAACAGATAGAATCTGATAACAGACGTATCGATTCTGATAATGCAACGGCAATAACACTCGCAACTATTACTGCAAAACGAGATGTAGATGTAGCTCAAATCAACACTCCGAAGTAGAAAACTTATTTTTATTTCTTTATACGTATGGTATGTATAAAGAATCACACTTTACCTTTCATGATTCACAGAAATGGCACAAGAAAATGTTTGAAAACTAGAATAGATGATATTAAGCAAAGAACGCAGTTGTTGACAATGTAAACCACCTAGAAGACCAAATTAAAGAAAAGATAAGATACATGATTTATGCATCTTACAAAAACAAGTAGATCTAGAGGTAGAAGAATTACGTTCCTTACTAGATAACTCTCACTTTATCCTGTTCGACTACACGTACACCACTATTATTCCCTTTTAACATAATATTATCTACACAGGTTACCATCATTAAACAGGTTTCACCCCCATACTCCTTTCGGATCCAATTATACATCTCCTGTTTTTCATTTGGAAGCAGGTCATCCTTCTTTTGATACAAAAGAATACCTACCCGACGAGAATTACGCACAGGTTGAATCCAAGTACACCTGTCTTTCACAGGATAGTAATAATCGAGTATGTGCCGAGGTTTTCCAATGGCTATCTCCACTTTACTAGAGAAGTATATGGTCTTCCATTTATCTTTTATTTGGACGAACATCAGAATGTGTTATTCCTTATTTGTATCTATTTAAATTATTTTTTTATTATCTACCTGTACCTGTAAATAAATGTCTCAATACGTCCTTAATACACCTCTTATAGTAAACTCCACCACTTCTGGGATTGTCGTCCCTAGATTAACGACTGCACAAAAAATAGCAGCATCCGCTACAGCTGGTATGGTTGTGTTCGACACAGATATACAAGATTTTGAATTTTACAACGGTTATACATGGGTAGGAACAGGGTATTCCTATACTGGTCCACTCTTTTCTTCCAATCTAGTAGACGGATTTGGTCGTGTACGTGTATCTAATCCATTCACACTATTTGATTCCAGCAACCATTACCGCAACAATGAAAAGTTTAGTTACTATATCACAGGTTCGGCAACTGGTTACTTTGACGCTCCACATTCTACCCAATTATTACAACTTACAGGATCAAATGGACACATCATCGCAGAAAGCAAACGAGTTATGTCTTATCAACCAGGAAAATCACTGTTGTCATATATCACATTTCGAATGAATACAGGAGCAAACGGTTTAACCCAACGAGCTGGATATTTTAATACTACCAATGGTATCTTTTTTCAATCTACCGGAAGTGGATATGAAATATGCAAAGAAGATAATGGTTCAATAGTAGGTATCCCCCAGTCAAGTTGGAATCAAGATCAGCTAAATGGGTCAGGTCCAAGTGGAGTTACCCTTGATTTCACTAAAGCACAAATTATGTATATATGTCTAGAGTGGTTAGGTGTGGGAACGGTAGAAGTAGGATTTGTAGTCAACCAACAATTCATACCTGCTCACAAATTCTGGGGTGCAAATAGTTATACAACTACATATATGCAAACCGCAAATCTACCCGTACGATATGAAATATATAACGACGGAGTATCAGATAATAATGCAACATTAACTCAGATATGTTCCACCGTTATTTCTGAAGGAGGATATACCGATACTAGTTTAAAGCGTTATTTTAATATGTACGATTTACCTTCTGGAAATACAAAGACATCCACCACAAGTTGGCTTCCTTTATTTTCTATTTCCCTCAATAGTGCATACCCAAATGCGATCGTCGTTCCTTCTCAGATTGATTTATTCTTAACTACCAACGGAACCATCCAGTATAAATTGGTATTAAATGGCACACTCTCTGGAGAATCATGGACAGGTGCTGGAAGTGATTCCAGTGTAATTGTGGATTACTCTGCCACATCCATTACCTTTGGAAGTGAAAGTAAAATCATTGATATGAATTTTACCACATCATCTAACCAATCAAAAAGTATTTTAACAACAGATACAGGAGATTTCAACTATCAACTTGGACGTTCGGTTTCCGGATTAAACAGTTATACCTTTGATATCCTTACAGTTTGTATATTATCTGTCAGCGGAGGACCTAACGTGACGGGAGATATAGGTTGGTATGAAATAGGTATGCTTTAAAAAGTAGGTTAAAGACACACACCCGTTAGGTAATTAATTAAATAAATAAAATGATACCTGTTCCTATTATTACCACATTATTATTTTCCTTATTTGTGTATAAGTATTATACCTATTTATATGATACAGTCTCAAGAGCAATGACTCCTCATAGAGTAATTGTTACAAACGATATATTACTCGCTTATTTATTTGTTTGTGGATTAATGGTATACAGTCTAGCATACACGTTTCCAAACATAGGATTAGCGATGAGTGCATATTTATTACTTAGTTTTATAGAAGAAACCTAAGATTCGGCTACTTTGTGTGAATTAGTCTCACATATTCCTTTATAGAATGTGCTTTCTTCCATTCTTTCGGATTTAAATCTGTACTTCCAACATAGATTGTAGTATACTTTCCACAATATTCATTTCTTGTTACATGCGCAAGGATATCATTATGATTCGCGATATGTATAATAGAATCCTTAACATATTCTGTATATTCTTTCGGGAAAAAAGATGGCGTTCCAAATAAAATACAATACACTTGAGAAGAATGAAGTTCAGGTTTCGTACAGAAGTGAAATAACATATACAAATAAGTCGCCACTAGTCCACCTTTAGAATGCCCTGTAATAATAATAGGTTTACCTGCTTGTTTACACTCTTTCATAAGAGCGTAATCATCTTTTGATGCAATTTGGAATGCCTCTTTCATCCAACCAGTATGCACGTATTTAACATGTAACATATTTGTAAGGTGGTCAACTATTGTGGCTGTTCCTCGGATCACAATATAGATTACATTTGGACACTCTATCTTGATAATACCTGGTTGTAAACAATCGATCTTGGTAGAATGTAACCAAGGCATATTAATAAGAGGTAACCCACATTTAATACTTTCTTCAATGAATTGTTCCTTTGTCACGTATTGATACGATAACATACATAAATAAGAACACCCGACAATATAATCCTTTAACGAAATAGTTGGAATAGGAGGAGATCGAACATTTCCTATTTCTGGGTGATTGTTTGGTATTATATGGTCAAACAGTTCTTGAATACTAGATATAAATGATCGTATACACTTCATTTTATACGTATAGACGATTGTATTTAAATAGATAAAACAGACACATACTCGCTACATACATACACATACATATATTAACAAACTAACCTATTTGTATAAAGTATTCAAAATTGTAAAACATTACGTTTTAAAAAAAAACTAGTACAAAAGTAAAAGTAAAAATAAAAATGTACTACTTTTTTTTAAAATATTCAACTTTTGCAAAAAAGTGAAATTATAAATAAACACACACACTTTAAACTAAATAATAAAATAAAACCTCGAAAGAAGAAGATGAAGGGGTGGTAGGGGAAACTACGTTTCCCCACAAAAGTGATTTCTTCTTTCTTATTCTACACTAGTTTACCTACTATTGTAGAATACCGTATGCCCTCTATATTTTCCATACATTATACTAGAATACAACAAGAATACCATGCACAACCTATCACAATTAAGTTGAAATGGTCACACTTTGTACCCTTGTATTTTGTAAGGCATCATATAGAGGAAGGCTTATTGTATACAAAAAGAAAACGAGACACATACACATGGGATATCCATCTTTTACGGACCGCAATCGATTTAGACAACCTTGCATGTGTAAAGGTATTGTACCGAAACGATTGCCCTGAATTAATAGAAGGATTGAATTACGCAGCATCCAACAATAAAGAACGCATTGTTCGTTGGATCCTAAATTCATTCCCTACATTTATCACATTCACTGTTATCCGGTTATTTGCATTCAAGTTCGGACACACTGATATACTATTCCATTATCTAACACGATTACCGGTGTACTTAACCACACAAACAATGTATTATTATTTATATTATACACTCGGAAAAATAGATACACCCATTTGTCCGAATGTGATGACATTTATACAATCCTATTTTCAAACAAATGATGTACCATTAGATTACGCAACGGTAAATACCCTTGTACAATTAGATGACCCTGTGTATCTAATGATGTGTTTACCAATTATACCTATACATACTCTACAAACTATATTACTTCAAAGAAAAAAGTATGACCTATTTCAAGAGTTATTTCTGTCCAAAGGATTACCTATCAATTATACTGCTTTACTCCAGCACGCTGTAGAAGAAGATCATATAGAGTATCTACATCTTTCTGCATCTAAACATACAACACAAGAAGATTTCGACGCTGCAACATTCGCATTACGATATTGTATTTATTACGGTAAAATAGAGTATGTTACCATTCTCCTTACAGAATACCATTTTTCTCTTAGTATTGAATTATGTGAACTGGTTGTTGCGATGGCTAATAAATATCCGAAGGTGTTAACCTATTTCATCAAACAACACTACCAACAAAACGAAAAGCGTATACAAGAAGAGCTAAGAGGGAAGTGTACACAAATCCAACTCGATGTAACTGATCCAGATGTATTATCCTTTGTAGATGGATGTAATCTGCTAGGACTTACCGACATTAAACGAACGATTCACAAGTATAGAATAGACTACCTATTTGCAACTCATGACGCTATTATAGATGATATTAAACGTTATATTATTGTAGATTACCTAAAGTAACACACGTAGATGTGTATTTTATTTTTATTTCATATGAAATAAAAAAAGGAAGAATAAAATAAAAAGAGAGAGAACAATTTATTGCACTACACAACAACCTTTTGGAGGATTTGTAGGAGTAAACTGTTTTGCAACATCAACAATCTGGTCGATCATAGGTGAGGCTACAAGGTCAAATAATAACATCTTCTTTACACGGTCTTCTTCGGTATCATCTTTTGTTACATCTTGTAAGATCATCTTTCCAACTGAAAGTGCAACTGTTTTCTTATCTGAACCTTTTAGCGTAGATGATTGTTGTAATTGTTTGATTAATTTAACAGTCAAACTTGTAAATAATAATGCATCTACAAGATTACCTGCTTGGACTGCTGCAAATATATCCTTACAATCCTCTTTCACGATTGTATAGGTAGACTGAATGGTAGAATCTAAACATGAACCAGTACTCATTTTTTTAAATAAAGTAATATATTTTTACTTTTTATTTTATTTTTGTACGAGCTTCTCTCAACACACAAGCGCTACTTTTTTTTACTAAAAGTTAAAGATTATATAATCTAATACTAACATTATAAATATGGCGGTTCCAAAGAAAACTATAGGTATACTACTTGGTTGTATAATAATAAGCAAAGGAATATCAACAGGTTCACCTTATTTGTTAAAACATGCAATACATACAGAAGAAAATAAAAGTAAAACCGATAAAGGGATGTGGATATTTTATACACTAGGGTTGTACTATTTATCCAGAGTTAGCACAAGTTATTTAAATGAACTCCGCAATGTTCTTGTTGCAAAAGCTGCAACTTATCCTACAAAACAATATATAGTTGGTTTACTCCCTACCGATCCATTCACTATTCGGAATACGGTTCCATCTATTCCTATCTTTATCAAACAATTAGAACGAAAAAAGAAAGCGTATAAGTCACTATTTACCATTAAGTATACACATATTATCCCCACTGGACTAGAATTAGGTTTAGCAGGATTACTTGTAACACAACAACTCGGTTGGATATTTAGCGGAACACTCTTCGCCACGGTAGGATTTTATATTGCTAGGTCTATACAAATTACTAATTCCCGTGTGGATGAGCGTAAACAACTACACCTTTCCGAAAATAAAATGTGTCACTCTGTGAACGAGTATATAACAGGGCTTTCTATATCCTATCTACCTTCTTCCGAAGATGCAAAAGAGAAAAAAAAGGTAGACTCCAATATTACATCTGTTTTACATGAGGAAGAACGATTAACAACCAGTCTACGTCAATTAAATACAGAACAGCAAGTTATCTTAGGAACAGGCGGAATTATCATGTCTTATCTGTGGCATATTCAACCTGAACTAGGAATATCTGATTTTGTAATGATGAATATTCTAATGCAACAATTATTCCAACCATTAAACCAAGTAGGCATGATTTACAGAGAATGGAAACAAAGTAAATATGATTTGTCAGTGTAAACAAGAGTAAATTATTTTTTTCTTGGTCTTCTGATAAAAATATAAATATCACTAATATTCTTATCATTATTCTTATTTTAATAAGCGGATATGTTGGATGGTTATAAAAGCCGAACATTATGATTTTGTTCGAGGAAGAACTTCCATGGGACATGAGATTCCTGTAGCATTCTCTCCTCTTGAAACAGATTGGCTTGGAAGATATAAGATACCTTCTGTAAAATGGTTTAGAGACCAATGTAATAAATATGGTAGAAATCCTCCATATACAGGAAAAGTTGGATGTGAAGATAGTATGTTTGACCAACGATTAAATGGAAGTTGTAATTTGTTTTATTGTAATAAATAAAATGGGGAACCTAGGTTCCCCATAACCCCTCCTCCTGTCATTATAGAAAATCAGAATCTAGAGAGTTTATTTCCCATATCCTATGCTTGAATAAATTATATAATTTAATAATTATATTTTGCAATATTTTTTAAAAAAAGTAGCGCTTGCGCGTCGAATGAAGTTCGTACATTTTTATTTTTATTTTTGTTTTTAATATATTTTTCTTTTATCCATTAGGATAAAGGAAATAAATAAATTTATTTAATATGTGCCAATGATATAATCGGTAATATCAGTTGGTAAGTTTGTAACTTTACGAATTGCAGCTAATTTAGCATCCAGATAGGATGCATGCGCAGTTGCACGTTCAAGTAACTTAGGACAACCGGTAAGTCTGTCTGATACTATATAACATTTTGAACGAGTAGAATATTGGATACACAAGTTTTCAATGAGTAATTCATTAAAATCAAGTTTTTCTGCAAATTCTTCTAACAAAGTGAATAGAATAACAGGTTCGACGTTAAATGAACCTGTCTTACGAGCATTCTCTATTACACACTCAAATTCTTTCTCAAGTTTAGAACGTAATGTCTGTTTTGCCCTGAATGGCTCATACACAAAAAGGTAATAGAGTAATCCTAGATAAATAACTGCACCAATTGCAATCTCGTAACGATTACGAAAGAATGCATTCTTTACAGCTTGAATGTATCCATACTGGAATATATCATATAACTGTGCAGATATACTGTTTATAGTCCAAATAAGATATACAGCAAGGCCTAATGCTTGTGCTGCTTGTTTTATGCTTAACTTTCCTTGTGTTGTGTCTTGATAGACACCTACAAAGACCTGTTTATAGCCGAAAAAAATCTGTTTATATATTTCTAAGCTCAATTTAAGGCCAGAACAGATAAGAGTACGATTTTCGCGGGTAAACATTTTGGGTTTTGATTTTTTCTTAATTATAAGGTAATCTGTGGTAGGACGAAGACGAAAAAAATCACTTTAGTAGGGGAGCAAACTCCCCCTACCACCCCCTATTAAAACCCCTTCTCTTATTGTATGGTATTCTATGGCATTCTAGGGTTATTCTAGGGTTATTCTAGGGGTGTTCTAGGGGGTGTTCTAGGGGTATTTAGGGAGCATTCTAGGGTATTCTATGCGGTTTTCTTATTCTCATAATCTGTCTGGAATGTTAATGTTCCATCCTCATTCCATTCTCTATGTAAACCATATTTTATCCCCTGGTTATAATACATTTCTACCCATATTCTTCCATTTGGATGATATCTGATATTTTTTCCACAGTTTACTCCATGATCAAAAGTAGCTTCCATATAAAGTTGACCTGTAGAATACCATGATTTGTAACTACCATGAAACTTTCCATCATCAAAGTGGACGTGATCATGTAGTTGTCGTTCTCCATCTACATTCGTTCCAAGATGCCAATACTTATATTCTCCAGATAAGACTCCTAATTCATACGTTGCTAACGTAATTAGATCACCTGTATGTAGTAACGTTTCCTTATATTCTCCGTGTATCTGATTATATCGTTTGGTATACTCTAGTTTATAAGGTGGTTCGATAGAGGTTACGCGTGAATACATCATGTTTTCAATGATTAATGGAATATACACTAGATCCATCATAGGATAACTGGAGAGGACATCGGTAATAATATCTTTTTCCGTTGAGTGAAAGTCGATAAGGTGCATTTTAGTAGTAGTGTGTGTGTATGTTTTATCTTTAGTAGTAGTATAAAGATAAAAATAAAGAAGTGTGATGTGGGTATATGATTAAGTTTCCACTTGCTGAATTGTCCAGAAATCAAAGGATAAATATGGATTAGTAAGATAAGCATAAGGAAGGTAAAAGTATCCTTTATCTCCCCAATTTATCCCCCAAGAGTTTCTACAAATCCACCATTGTTTTATATCATTATATCCAACTACAGAAACAGCATGATATCCCACAAGACGGTCACTTTTTAAAGGCATGATTGCTATACCTGTTTTTGATACTTTTGTTGTCATAAAACTTCTAAATACTGCAAATCCAATTACAAAAGGATAACCTAAAGATAACAGGTTTTTCATATCTGTTACCTTTTGATTTACAGATGCATATTGGGTGATTTGATGGACTAGTGCATCAGTATAACATCCTGTATTTGGTTGTAGACCAACCTTTGTAATATCGTATGGCCACAGCTGTTCTCTGCACACTCCAAATTGGAGTAAAGAGGAGATTCCTTGTGACAGAGTACTTCCATCATCAATTGACGGGTTGTTTCCTCTAGGTTTTAACGAATCTAAATATCGTTCATTGTAATATAAAAAGAGTTTACTTGGGTCAAAGGATGGATTAAGATATTCATACAGGGATGCTAATGCGCACGCGGTACAACTACCTAATGACAATTGGTCAAATACAGGTGGCATTTTACTTCTAAGATCTACTGAGGAAGGGAGTTTGGCTAGAGTGGATGAAAGTTTTATATTCGTTAAATTAACAGGATTTATTTGTAAAGAAAAGGAAAATGGTAATAAAGTAAGGGGTTTATTGTTTACTGTTTGGAACCCTTTTTTTTTAATTGTTGTTGTTTATTGTAAGCTTTACGTTCTGCTTTTCTGTCTGTAAGTTGTTGTCTTCTTTCTTTGAATTGAGAACGAATGAGTGCGAAACGTTCTTTTCCTTTTAAGTCACCTCCATTGATCTTTGTAAGTGGAATAGATGATTTAAATGCACCAGTTGCTGTTTGATTGGTTAATGTAAAACCATTGGTAGCATATCCAGGAGTGAAGGAAAAGTTATAATCTTGTCCCATTGCAAACTCTCCTGAGTTACCAACACTACCTATATAGTCATACTCAATATTATTTGGATAAAAGAATTGAGGATATAAATAAAAGGTAGCATTGATATTACCAGTATCAGTAGAACCATCTCCATCTGCTCCTAACCCACCATTAATCTCTGTATAACTATTACCAGATGCGTTGGTAGCAAAACATACAAAGATAGAACTATCGTAGTCTACAATAGTTTTACTTCCTGCACCAAACAAGTCATCTTGTGCAGTACCATATCCATAACTAATATCTCCATCATAATAACTTGTATAAATATAGTTACCACTATCGTATTGGTCATCACCTCCATCACTAATGTAGTTTTGTCCTTGTAAATATGCGGCATTACCAGTTATAGTGTATGCTAATACTTCACCTCCTCCATCTACTTCAGTTATTGTAATAGTTGCATTATTTACACCATCTGTACCACCTAAGGTAGAACCGAGAATGGTAATAATGTCTCCTACTTGATATCCAGATCCTGCATTATTTACTCCATTGTTACCAAAATGTTTATCTTTTTGGAAATAAGTTGGGACACCATTAAAACAACTTAACACAAGATCAGCAGAGAAATCAGAACCATGTCCTCCTGAACCACTTACATTATCGTAATTTAAAAATTCAAAATAGGTATACAACTGAGGAAGAACAGAGGTTAATGCTGCGATGTTTGCATGGAATGCATTTTTCATTTGTTGAACAGTAGCTACAGTAGTAGAAGAAGAATAGGATAAATAAATTACTTTATCTACAAACATACGGAAGAACTTTGTTAGAGAATTTGTACTAATTGGACGACTATCATTATTAAATAAATTAACATAGATAAGTGTATCTGGATTTTGTGTGTTTGGCCATGTATCTGTACCAAATCCAAAATATTCATCTGATGTATCGGTATTGTACCAATCTGGATAAAAACGGACTACTCCATTTGTACTAAAAATATACATACGATTTATACTTGAGTCAGAACCATAGGTACGATTATAAATAAAATTAAACCCTCTATATTCTGTCTTAGTATTTGCCTCAAAATCACCGTTAAAATCCATGGTTGTATGACATATAATATATTGACTTGCATCTGCTGCATTATTAATTTGTAAAGTATATGGGATATATTCTTCATATCCATATGTTGCATTAAAAAACCACTGAAATAAATCAGATCCAGGATTACTAATGGTGGAAATAGCTATAGAATCATATGGATAATTTAAGATAGATGCGGTAGAAAACGATTCACTTAATGGATATCCTATATCATTATTAAATACATAGAAGTGACCTGATTCAATAAATGGAGGATATTCTGCCCCAGTTGGTGCTCCATATTGCCATGAGAATGTTTGACGTTGGATAAGTTTGGTATTTAAATCGATTACACTTTGTTTTAACACTCTTATATCAGACTGTGCAATTGATAATGGGTCTGACACACGAAAATTTGGAAGATTATTAACATCATAGAATGACATCTTTGTTTCTTTTAAGTATATATTACAGGAAAAAAGAAAAAAGAAAAAAGAAAAAGTGAGTTTATATTCATAAATCTACCTCAGATTATTACTCAATATAATCATTTAGTTTACGTACAAAATGGGTTGGTACGTGACTTGTGAATACTGCAAAGAAGAATTTAAATATAGAATAGGATGCAACTGCTCAGATAATGTTGCAGTAAAATGGCAAACAATCTGGATAAATAGTACAGTTGTGGACCACTTTGTATTACCTGGAGAACCACTCGAATTATATTATCATATACAGAAAGAAGGATTCGATTATTACTTTTGTATGCTATTATCGACGTTTGTGGGTGATGAATACAGTCCTTCCTCTTATTACAAACAAATTACATCAAATGAGTACGTCGAAAAGAAAGAGTCGTTATTGCATCTAAATGAGAAACATAAATCGAAAGAAGTAGAGTGGAATGCTCATCTGTCGTCGGATGTTGAAGATGAGGATAAACTTCTTGAAGAATAATTATTTATACACTATATTTCAGTGTATAAACTACATATTAAAATACGTACGAATCGATATGCGTATTTATTCTTCTTCATTGGTAACCATGAGTTGACTTGGTAAACGTTTGGATATATACACGCAGTTATCTTTTAATACATTACTAATTCCTTGCACAGTATTATCCATTGTTTTATGAAGAAGATAGTAATACAGCAACGTAAGATCATTCTGGCATTTTGCTTGGTCTTCTGGCATAATATGTCCATATAATTCTAGATGATTTAACTGGTTGGTTGTGTTGTATATATTTGTTACTTTGGGATTTTCTTGGATATATACAGTTAAAATATGATTTAAAGGGTATATTAGTTATTTAATAATATATCATGTATAATGTCTGAAGAATTAACAAAAGATTCTCAAAAGAAAAGTAGAAAAGAGTATCTCAAGAAATATATGGAGGAACATAAAGACAAAGTTAAAGAATATAAACGTAAATATTACAATAATAATAAAGAAAAAAATAAAAATAAATTGCGTAGTGAAGCGAACAGAAGGAGATTCGGAAAGAACTACGTAGAGGAGGTTTGTACCGAGCAAAGCTCGTAGGTTCTTTACTGCAAAAGTGATATTTCCCTCTCTATCCTTACCTAGTTGTACCAAATAAGTATGAATGAACCCATAATAAGAAAACAACAATCATCAACCTCCAGACGAATATGTATCACCCAAGTAACATGTAATGAATTAAATGAGAATGAAGGTAAAATAAGCAGAGTTGGATGTATTATACGATACCTTTCGGAAGAAGACACATATACCTACCTTTTAAACCGGTCAAACCAAAATTACCTAAGCGACTTTGGGGGTGGTATTCGTCAAAAAGAGAGTTGGATAGAAGGATTCTCTCGTGAACTTACAGAAGAATGTCCATGGATGAAAGAGAATATCATACAATCACTTTGTTCCGGGAATGATACTCTTTTCTTTTTAGAGGTTTCTAGGAAAAATACAGTCAGACTGCTCATTTTAATTACATATACAAAACGTCCTACTTATTTATCCTTATTTCATCCTACACAGGAGGTAAAGGAATTAGTTACCATGTTAGAACACCAATTGGTTCAGACATTTACCTCTACAATTGGTTTAAACTATGGACTACTGCAATTAAGAAGGGTAGTTAGACAAGGCTTACTTTAGTAAGCCGGGTAGATTACTAAAGTAAGCCGGGATTTTATATTATTTTAAAATAATATAAAAAGAGAGTAAAAGAGAACAAAAGAGAGAGTAAAGATGTATCCTATCCGTTATATTACTGTCAGAAATTTACCACAGTTTACTAAGTTACACAATCCGTTTGAAGATGATGATGAGATCCACAAGGGATTATTCTGGGTGGAACCAAAGGCAGACACATGTGTAGACCAAGATAGAGGCTCGCAGTGTCCAAGACCAAGAATGCAAGGGTCACTGTTGTGTAGATATCATTATACTATGAGCCACGATTAAATCTTTTCTGAAAAAAATAATTTTATATCTTTTCTTACCTATAGTTTAAAACAAACACAAATCAAACTAACGATGAAACAAGATATGACTACTCTTATTTTAGTTGCTTTAATCGCATTAGCTGTCGGCTTCTTTGCAGGAAAAAATATGGAACAAGAAGAATATTATAAATTTGGGAGAGGTAGGCCATGCACTAGAGGTTCACAGTGTATGTCTGGTAATTGTTCAGGTGGTAAATGTAAATAAATCTACACAAAAATAGCTCTTTTTTATTCTTATTATACGTTAGAATAAAAAGTTCATCAAAGTCATGGAAGTGTAGAAACAATGTTTTTCTATCCCCTAGAACAATAGGAAATCCTCACAGAATTCCTGTATAACACCCAACCTAAATAAAAAATCCAACCAATAAAAGAGGAGGAAGGGAGGGTGTACGAGGGAACGAACTATGTTCGTCGCGCAAGCGCTATGGTTCCTTCTCAACAGGGGGTTGTAGGGGGAGTGTGCTCCCCTACTAAAGTGACTTTTTTTCCCTTCGTCCTACCCAGGAATACCTTATAATTAAGTAAATAACGTAAAAAATGACCATCACCCCAACTATCGATATATATACAGCAGCGATTCACAACGAGTCCGCAATTCTGTTCGAATCTCTTAAAAACAAGCAATATGAACTATTTGACTGGAGAGTTATCGGATATCTTAGCGGATATGGCTGGATTGATACCCTTAAAAGTGTATATACAAGATGGCCTAAGGATGCAATTGAATTCCCATGGGATTACCATTGTATACTATGGGCATGCCAAAATGGATGTAAGGAATGCCTTTTATTTTGTTTAGATAACGGTTGTACATGGGATAATGATCGTAAAAGTAAAACATACGAGCCTCTATCTAATTTAGTATTCGACACCCATTTTGATCTAGAGTGCTTTGATATTTTACTACAGCGTGGATACACATTCAGTGTAATGAATATGCACTTTGACAACATTTTCCAATGGCTAGACGCCCTTGCAGATGAAATTGTAGAAGCTGGATACCTCGATACAGAACGATGGAGAATATGTTTTTTTCTCCAAGAAAAACTGATCCGTCAATTTGTATATCCTGAGTTTGCGGAAATTATACAGAATAAAAAAGAAGAAATTCAATTACAACGTCAGTATTCTTATATCGCGTATGAAGACTGTATTACCAAAGACCTTATTCAATATATCATTCAGCCGTATTTTTAAAGAGATACCCCCTTTAAAAATAGAAATTAAAGTGCACTAGCTTAGTCATCAATTGATTCTAGATGGTTTGGTAAACGTTTTGATATATATGCACTGTTGTTCATTACTACATTACTGATTCTTTGCACAGTCTTATCCATTGTTTTATTTGTTATATAATGTCGAAGTAGTGTAAGGTCATTGTGTGCTAATGCTTGGTCATTTGGCATTATATCATTATCCAACTCTAATCGTTCTAATCGTCTTGCAGTTCGGTTAAATAGGTCTTTACACTCATGTTCAGACATGCTTAAAGCATCAAGTATAAGTGCTTTTGACTGATATTTTTGTTTTTCACCATCTTTTGTTTTAATAAGTAAAAGACCTCTGGATTTATCGGTAACAATTGCCATTTGACTTAATATTCTCCCAAAAATACTACAGAAGTTTAACATTATATTATAATCATTAAACTCAATGAGAGCCATGGGTTGTATATTTGTGACGTTCATTTTTACATTTTCTTCTGTGAAAGGAGTCAATTTTTCAAATTCAGTCTGAATACTTAGATTGTATTGTGCAGTTGTCTGATTGGTATTATATATGTTAGTAACTTGGGGATGTTCTTGTATGTACGTATCTTTTTCTTTAATAGTCGTATTAAGTTGTTGTATTTGGCGATCCTTCTCTTCTAGCTGCTTATTCAAGTAACGATCCTTTTCTTCTAACTGGTCGTACAAAGAATTTATTTTTTGTAGTGCTATAGCATGTTCTGTTTTTAATTTTTGTGTTTCTGTAGCACATATATTTAATTTATTTACTTCAGAAGTTAGTTGCTGTATCATTTGTTGAGACAATGCATAAGATGTTTTAAGCTCTTGGTATCCACTAACTTCTGCTTTTAAACGAGTTAATTCTTCTGTTAGTAATGCTATTTGCTTTTCATCTTCCTCTTTTTTCTTTTCTTCCTCTGCTTTTTTCTTCTCTTTACAAGATAATAAATGTTTTACCAATGTTTGTTTTACTGTGAATGACTCATTACAAAATGTACACGTATGTACGTTAGTATCAGGTGCTTGTCTATTCTGGATCTCTAAACAAAATTTAGCTGTATTTTGATGAGTAGCTAGTATATAACTGTTTGTGTATATTTTACCACAATATTGACATTTGTATTCAGTCATCGTGTATATGATCCAATTTTTATACTTTTATTATTTATTTGTATTATTACGTTTTTAAATTATTTTTCATTTTTTAATATGTAAAATTTAGTTAACGCATCAACTTTGTGTTAACAAAATCAGACTTCAAAATTTGAATAAAACATGAAAAATATCAACTTTTTAAAAAAGTAGAAAAAATGGATTTTTTTAATTTTTATACGGTATAGAATACCAATGTTTACCAAGAAAGAAAATCAATATTTAACAGTAAAAAGGTATGCGATAATTTTTTTACTTTTTTTATAAAAAAAGTTAAAGAATTTCTATATCCGCTCGTTACTGTTAAATATTAATAACAACCATGCAACTATTCTTCCCGTAGTATTTTTAAAGAGATGATCCTTTAAAAATAGAAATTAAACTGCTTATACGCTAGTCTACAAGTCTTCAAACGCAGTAAATTCCACATCGTCTTGTATATCAGTTGTTTGTATAGATAAGAAAGCAGACGGGATCTCTGAATGACGAATTAGGTAATTACGTTCTTCTGTGGTATATATATGAAGTATATCACACTTAGAATCCTGGTAATCACGTTTGGATACTAGAACAAGTGTATCTATTGTTACTTTTCCACAACGAGTTATTTTACCTCTAGAGATTCCTAGTCTGCATGTTCCATCTGTACATTCTACCTCATAACGACCTCCCCCATTTACTTTGGTTATCTTTGCATACTCCTGGTCGTCTGTTTTGATTAAGTCAGAATAGTTAATAGTTGACTGTGTTACTTTACGGGAAGATTGCTTTGTTTTACTACCTCCTTTTGTATTTTTTACCATCTTTTTTACTTACTTACACGTATATACATATACTCTCGTTTAAAAAATAGAAGTATTCCTTTAAACTAGAATTCTTTGGACTACATCGTGTAAAGAAACACCATCATTCAGGTACACTCTTTGTGGAACTTCGTTCTTCTGAATCGAACCAGTATCTGTCCATTTTACAAGTACAGATTGTCCAGAGTATAACGTATTTAGTTTTGTAACGTTTGTCGAAGAGAGTAAGATGTCGTGGTCAACCACTTGTACTACCTGGTAGACATAGTCTGCAAATTCTAAACATACTTTACCATCATATGTAAATGATAATAACTTTGCTGGTTTCTCTCGTTCTACCCGCCAGAAACTTCTATAATCTGAAGTAGATAAAGAGTGGTATACCATTTGATCCTCTTCTTTTCTACAACACAAGTTACCCATCTTTTTATTGATAAGTATAGATAAAAAAGAGAGTTAAAGGAAAGAAAAGTAACACTAATACAAAAATGAATATCTCTACTATAAATTGTTTTGAATGTGTTGTCGACACTGTTCGCAATGATACTAACCAGTGTTATTATGTGAAAACTATTCAAGATAACAGTGTTAAATTCACTGTTCCTATTTCTGACCGTATGTTTACAAGTATGAATTTAAATGTCGGTGACAGTTGTTTCATATTTTTTAACCCAAGCGATGTGTATGTTGTTAAACCATCTAATAAATGGTCGTATGCAAGCAGTAACACATTTGAAGGTTCATTGGTAGAACGCAGAGAATGTAAAGAAAACTCTGTTGTTACTATGAAAGTTGGAGAAAATGTAACTATTCAAGCTAAGATATCCAATTATGTGTGTGATAAAATGGGTCTTTCCATGGATGATAAACTTGATGTTGTAATTAAATCCAATCAAATCATGATCGCTCGCAATAAATCAGAATAGACACAAAATGTATCCATTATTTTTTAGCATTATTACTATTAATAGAATAGTAATAATAAATTAAATATCTTCTCCTCCATTTATTCCCCACATCTGTGTATTAAAAATGCGTAATTTATGGTTCATCTTCCATAATTCTGGATTGCGAAGTGTAGACTGTAAATAATAGACTATACCTGTGATTACAAACATTTCTTTATGATTTGCAGTTGTATGACCGTCTGTTGAATATGCATAAACAGTTGAAAATAACAGTGAAAACAGTAAAGATGTAAGAAAATGGATCATATTTGGTAAGACACTATCAGAGATAATTTACATCTAGATTTTCAGATGTAAACTCATTTTTAACTTAAAGGAATACTACTACTATTTTATACACGTAGTAGTATTCAACCAAAGGATGTCTCATTTGTTATCAAATTTAGTCCGACCTATAGTATACACTCATACATACGATGATATCCGACATCACTTCGGGTTAGCCCCAGATATCGATAAAGATAACTATGTAGACCGTCTATTACGTATCAATGAGTTACTAGAGTTTGACAGAAATAATTCCGCAAAGTTATCCCTAATTACCAGAGAAGAAATAGGATACATCATTTACTCCTCCTATAGTGTAATGATGGAACCCTATTTATCCGTCCCGATCACGGGTATGAATGATGCTATGTTCCAACGGTTCCAAACCCTATCTATCTATATACTTCGAAATAATCTACCAAAAACACAAACAGAGATAACCGTAAGGGAGACACTGTTTACCACACTTACGAATGCAGTCACTCATCGAACTGTAAATGAAGAACGTTATTTCGCCATTTTAGATGTATTCTTACACAGTTGTCCAAATGATGAATTACGAAGACAACTAGAGATAGAGTTGAATGAACACAGAATGCGACAACAAGAAATGCGCGTTAGAGAAACAGCTATACAGAAGTATACCTCTAAATATGAGATCTCGACCGATTCTCAGAATGTGCATGACTCTATTATCAACACATTGTATCGTCGCAAGTTACTTGTACTGTCTACGGATGTTATCCCAGAAGAATCCCCAAAGAAAACAGTGGAAAAGTATCAATCTATCCGTTCTAAATATAAGACAGCTACGGATAAACTTAGGAACATCTTCTCACCTTTTGGCGGTAAACACTTTGCATTTGATCGTATATTAACGGATTATGCTACCTATGGTTCCTCTGGATTAACCCTTGGAACTATCTTTCAACGTGTGTTTTACAGAGTTATGAGATGTGAAGGAAAGGATTTCTTCCCTGATTTATTACAGCGTATTGAGGATGAATGTTTAGAAATGCAAACTACATGTAATACCGGACATATGATGCGTTTATTAAATATATTAAATGGTTATCCAGAGATTGATATAGAAGTGGTTACCTTTTATGTAGATGAAGTAGAGAAATCGATTCGAACTGATTTTGAGGAAGAACACTCTGAAAATGATGCATTAATGGAAAGCTATATTTCATTTGGTGACGAACGTAAACCATTTGAGGATTACTGTAAATTGAATATCATCAAATGGTACACCAAGTATCGCCGATACTATGTACTTGAAAAACAAACTCACTCCGACTTTTTGTATAAGGAGGATTTCTTGGAAGCATACAATAAGTTTAGTGGGTTAAAACTTACACACTCGGATTTAAAAATGGATGTAACGAAGTAACGTGTATTCATTTTAAACAACATTCATAGGAATAGCTTCATGCGTTGGTTTTCCACAACTTACAACTGATGTAGGATTAATAACAAAAAATGATCGTATAAAACTTACTAAAATAATAAATAATATCACACACGCAACAGATAAGGTAGCGATTTGTATACTTTGATATTCATTGTCCGAAGAAAGGATAGATATATTTGAATTTGAGGATGAAGAAGAGGTTGCTCCAACACACATCCATAATCCAGAACCACAAGTAGTACACCAATCCGCTAATGTTTTCGGTTTATACATACTCCAAAATAAAGAATAGTCTATCTTACACTCTACCCCTTCTACACAATTTCCTAATGCAATAGGATATCCATCTGCTATAGAAGTATGACTTGCCCATTGTTTATTTCCTTCGTAATATCGTATCTTTATTCCCCATCCACTTGGATAATTAACCGTATTTAGTGTTTCATTATATAATTCAAATACAAGTGCACTATTATACCCTGGAATAAGTTTACTAATAGGTCCTGTATATCCTAATGAAGATAGGGTAAATAATATATTTGGATAATGAGCAAAACTCATTGCTACTTTTTTACCAAAAGTTACATCTTTTGAAATGTGCATTTGCATTCTAAATTTGACTGCAGATAAGAAGGTATTACCAAAGTAATCTTTACTCATGTCCGTTCCATATTTTCTTGTTTCCACATAGGTTGCAGCCTCTGTTAACACTTGGAATGTATAGTCATCAATAGATGTAGAACGAATACCTGTTTCCGGATAACGTCTTTGTGTGTTGTGTACTTCCCATATAGAATAAATTCCATCCAGAGTATAAGGCTTAGATGGATTTAAGAAGGATGTTAAATAAAAAGTTAAATTAGAGTATTTCTGGACCGCATTTAACCATTCTGGGGTTGTCTTAAATGTAGCCCAATCTTTATCCCAGTTTGGACATTTATCATAATTATATAATGTGTAATCAAATTCCCATGTGTTTGTAAATACGGCTATCCTAGAGGTATCATTGTTTAAATAAGGGTATAAACCGTGCAATACACTGTTACCTGTTGCTACCGTTCTTTGCCATGCAGTAGAATTTACATGTATTTCATTGTATTTGTACGTATTGGATAATAAATTTGGATAAATCTGACGGATACGTTGACCTTTAATATAATTACGATTGTAACTACTGTCAAATAACTGAGCACCTGTTTCTTTAGGAGGAGGGTCAATACATGGAGAAGCACCGTGACGATTAAGCATATATATCATGCTAGGTTGAGATAACTGAGAGACTATAGGTGATGCTACCGATAAAATCGCGATGATAGCAATTTTAATATAGTTGAATATCATTTTATATATCCTTTATTTTATTGTATGCAAATAAAATAATTATTTTATATTTTTATTTTTAATATAATTGGATCATCTGGGGTGGTCGGGATGGATGTATGTGATACCATAGTGCTAAACACAGTAATAAAAAGGTTGCCACTGAACCATTCAAAAATGTAATCATTAGTGTGTTATTGTGAATGTTTATTCCATATATCATATGGAACAACATATTAAAAAATACGGAAATAATATGGGGAAAACTTATATCATTCGAACTTTTTGTTTTAAAGATAGTATATAGTTGGTGATATGTGCTTAAAGAAGCAAGACTGCTAGTAATAATAATAACATAGTCCATATTAAACTGGTGGATACTATTAGAACGTAGTATTTAAATTGCTTTATGGATAATAACCAAAAGGATACGCAATTAGTATCCCTTCTATCAACACATCATCAAATAAACACATTTTTTATTTTGTATAAACTTATATTATTATAAACGTATACAAAATAAATATTTAATTTAAATTTTATTTTTATTTTGTGTATTTCATCAACACATCCAATTTACTGCACAGAATTTTATTTTCTTTACACTTTTCTTTTAATACAGAGATATCCTCTTGTGTAAATAGATTTGTTACATCCTTAGAGATATCATATTTTGCCTTCATCCTCTTTTTATTCTTATCTTTTCGGGCAGTTTCAATCGCAGTTTTTATACTCGCAGGAAGAGACGGTCTACCTTTAGTATGAGGAACATTAGATATACCAAGTATTGCACTAATATACATATAGGTAAACTTATATCGCAAGATATCATATGTTCCCCCATACGTCTTTTTTATGAATGTCTCTATATTTAACGGACTCCAGCCTTCTTTTAATAAAACCACTCGTATATAGACTCGAGTATAAAAATCTGCATCTAACTCTTTTGTATAATGATATACGGTATTGGTTAGTATACCTTTGATGTATAACCGAGTATCAAGTAATTCTTTAAAAAGTGGTTCACTCAGTCCGTTATAGTTATATCCTTCTTTTACTAGGGTATCAAATGTGTGTGTTGTAAGGTAAACATCTATTTTTCCCACATTTTCTATAAATTGTTCTGCATCGTATATCGTTTTACACCTTACAATAGACTTAATAAGTTCTGTCCTGTTAATTGATTGTAGAAATTCTTGGTTATATATTGACTTCTTAATTTCTTCTACAAGAGTGTGTGCTATCATCTCACTTTACTTTTTTTATTCCCTATTGTATCTATATTCTTATTTAAATTTAAATTATACTTATTTAATGTATTACTACTTTTAAAAAAGGGTAAAAATGCAAGACCTTATCAAAAAAGAAATCCCAGAAGATATCCGAGTAGGTAAAGCGCTTGAAGACAGTATTATCATACTGAATAATAAAATAAAAGATCATGATAAGTATATAAGTGTAATACGACCATATATAAGTGAACATGGTGCAAGTGTAGAAGATATATATATAACTCTACAATCTACGTTTAAATGGGCAACCTCTCGTATTTTTATGGAAGCTATGGCAATTGTAGTCTATCTTATATATTTACTCCGAGGAAAATACAAGAAGTCGATACAACATATAATTGACACTGATTCTCTGTTTCTTGAACGATTATACATTCGTATTGTGTTAGTTAAGAATGGTTGGAATGATGAGTCGATTGAAAAATTAATCTCTAGATATTATAACATAAAATGGAATAACTATTATTTTTCAACTTATGTGTATCTCAGAAAATTTACAAATACAGAACATAAGATTCTCACAAAGGGGAGACCTCAGGTACCCTCATCTATCAGGGAGTTGCTAACCAAATACAAAGAAACAAAGAATAAACTTAAAATGCGTTCTATATACACGATATATAAAGAGATTACACACCTCTTCACGAAAGAAGATATTGCGTATTTACACCAAGTTATACCAGATGATAAACAAGATTTAAAACAGAAATTACTTGTATTAAGTAAGTATACCTAAAAGAAGAAAATGGGTAAATGTAACTCAAAACAAGCAGAACAACCTGAACCTTTACCTCTTTCTCAACAATCTTCTAACCAAATTCAACAACCTTCTGACGTTAGTCAACAATCCCCTGACGTTAGTCAGGTAGAACTCCAACTTCAACACTTATTTGAGGCGATATATGAATCTGTGATTAAAGCACAGCATACTGTACAAGTGAATAATTTACAACAATTATTAACCTTTTTTCCAGAAAACGAACAGGGAGTTCACACAGTAGAATGTGTAAAACTCGAATTACCTCCTGATAAGAAACAAATAAGTATACCGATTGCAACCTTAGTCAACTTAAAAACAGTATCCTTTTCTTCTTTAAAAGTAAAAACAAACATTGGTATTCAATTAACCGAAAATGGAAAACTAACCATTAATCCTGCAGATAAAACAACCGAGTTAGAAATGAATATTCAACTAGGCGAACCAATGGAAATGGTACAACGTATTTTAACAAGATTACACACACAAATTTAGAGTAGGGAACCACCCCCTCCTTTCGTTTCATTTCATTCACGACTTTAGTCGTACGCATTTATTTTTTTATTTTATTTGGTGTATTCTGTTATTTTATTTGTTATCACTTGATGATTTTTTATTTGTAATCGCATTATTCAACATACCCAATACTCTAGACAACCCCTCAGGTGGACCATCATCTCTTGCTTTCACTTTAATATCATATTTTGCAGACTTATCAGTGGATCTTGCATTTTCTGATTTAGAAGTTACCTCACCTGTCATTTTACAACTCCAAGGAGAGAATTTAGAGCTAAATCCTGCTTCAAATCCAACTTTATTTTCACTAGAAGATGTATCTCTGGTTTGTGCTTTTACTTCCATGGTAAACTCTACATCTACTTCTTTCACAGATAAAGAAGGAACATTTACAATAGATAACAATGGTACTTCTAACTTCTTTTCTACCTGTTTTCCAGTTTCATCCTGATCTATATATCGGAAATCCACAGTCGCGATACCACTACCATCTGCTTTAATACCTACATTTTTAATAAAATCGGCAGTTACCATAGCTAACTTTGCTTGTGCTGTGGCAGATGAAATTAATGGAGCAGCTATTAGTTCTTCGATTGGTAATCCTTTGAAATCCTCTGCTGACATTTTAATACAATAGAAAGATAAAAATACAAAATAATGGTTTACATTTTTATACACTTAAAAGCAGTGTATAAATTTGCATCGTTTTAAAACTGGATTAACTCATTTCGGCAGTAATATTCTGGGATGTATGATTTTACGTTGTCTTCACTATATGGATGTTCAGGTTCAAAAAGGTAAGTAGCGGATATACTCATAGTTAGAATTCCACTTTCACACCCAACATTTCCTATTTGAACAGAATGGACTTCAAAGATATGGTCTTCTGGTAAAGATTGCTGCTTAAAATCCATATATCGTTCGACCAAATTGTGTGTTCCATAGAGTAAACCATATGCTTCCATTTCGTTATGTGCACATACAACAGAAATAAAATCTTGATGAATACAGCTGTATCTATCTTTTGCATTTACATAACTGCGTGTTCCAGAGATAAAGTATATGAATGTAGTATCCGAATATGCTATAATCAAAGATGCCATGTTTGGGACATCCATATAAGGTATATTTTCTATACACTTGGATATAGCATCTAGTTTACACGATATAGTTTCCTTTATTTGATATAATAGAGGATCTATTGGAGAAACATGTTTCTCTAAAGGATGAGTAGAAGAGAACCAATCTGATAAAGCTTGATATGCTTGTTTGAATGAGGTAGACATATTAATTATAAGGTATTCTGGGTAGGACGAAACGGAAAAAGATCACTTTAGTGGGGGAACGTTGTTCCCGCTTCGCTTCGATCACACCTTCGGTGTACGACCCCCTCCTGCTCTGATGCTTTGCATCTAACGGAATTAGTTTATTATTTTTTTGTACTAGTTTTTTTATAAAAATTTAACTTTTTCAAATTAAATGATTTGAATAACATTGCGTATTTACTCCATCATTCTGTGTATAAATAAATGATAACAACATTTATTTGTTTCATAATTAAATCCAGAACTTCGTTCAAAGCGATACACTCCGTTAGATGCGAAGCATCAGATCAAGTTATCTACAATATACGTTATCCAAACAGGAATGCAAAAAAGAAATACATATTTATAGAACTTCGTTCAAAGCGCAAGCGCTCGCGTCGCGCGGCGGTAAATTTTTGCAGAAAGAAAAATAACAAAATATACTGAACGGTCTCTTATAAAAAATAAATAAGAGGAGATTCGGAAAGAAGAACTTCGTTCAGAGCGCAAGCGTAGGTTCTTTGCAAAAGTGATCTTTTCCCTCTTGTTCTTACTATCTATCACTAAATATAATATACACGTACGTTAAAAAATGACACTCACAACCATAAAAGAATGCATCCGATTAGGAATACACATCCAAAAAGATATCATACAAGATGCTATCCGGGCAGATGGCATTCGCGCAGTACGATATATATGGGAAAATAAAGAATATCCACTTTTTCCACCAAACTATTTTACAACAGATAACGATTTTATAACTACATGTGCACAAGCGGATAATTATGAATGTTGTCACTTTTTAATCGGAGTAGGATGTTACTCTATTCCAGAAGTTTTACCACCCAACAGTACAGAAGATTACTGTGCAGTAGAAGCAGCTATACACGGAAATACATCCATTTTACGATTATTTCATTCCGTTGGTATACCTGTATGCTCTGGATCACTCTTAGAGATCTGCGCAAAAGGAACACTTGATGCATTTATATTCTGTGTAGAAGAATGCAGAATACCGGTTACTATTCATCATACCTATTATCTTATCAAACACAGAGACTTACTAGAATATGCCATCCGTCGAACTCTATTTATTCTCACACATCGACATATAGATATAATCATTCGATCTAGATGTTGGGATTCTGCAGAGTTTCTACTCCAGAATAACCTATATTTACACTTATTTCAACCAGAACATCTTAATCGATTTGTGATCTATTCAAAACTCAATCTTATTAAGGAATGCTTAGAGAAAGGGTTGACATTTTCACATAATGTATGTAGTATACCTATACAGAATAGAGACTTTTCAATTCTTCACACTCTTCACACACATGGTTATCCTGTTGGTATACAACAATGTAAGATAGCCATTCTAAAGGGATACAAAGAAGGGTTATATTACTGTGTTCGATACATCACAAAACAGGAAGAAAGAGAGTGTGTATCTCTCGCATTTTCGAATCATCAAGAAGAAATAGGATTAGACCTTATTCAACGAGGATGTTTATATGATATGTATACCATTTGTAAACATCTCTCTAAACAATCATTTACAGCTTTCCCAAAGATAACCGATCATCCGGTCTTTCGCGGTCTATTAATGAATTTGTCATCCAAATACTACACAGAAGATGGATATCGCGTGTTGCATAAAATAATCCAATTGAAAAAAGCGGAAATCCAAGTTAAAGTTGGGTTGTTACATCAGCACCTTTCAAACGTAGTTCCAAAGGATGTCATTCAGTATGTCATTGCATCATACGTGTAAATTTTTACTTTCTTATTTGTGTAAAGTAAAAATAGTTAACTATTTTAAAAAAAGTGGTACAAAAATAAAAATAGTTTGTAAAATGTACCACTTTTTTTAAAATATCCAACTTTTTAAAGAAAACTAAAACTATATATTTTATACATTCATTCGTATAAAATAAAAAATTAAATGCAAAAAATGTTCACGTGACATACTTCATGAGATGCGAAGCATCAACGAAGGAAGGGGTTGTAGGGGAAACGACGTTTCCCCACTTAGAATGAAAATGGCTCCGGCAATTGACTCCAAAATGGATGTCCCTTTGCACACTGCTGAAAGGCAGGTATAAATACATCTTTCTTAGGTAATAATATCTGTCCTAATGTTTTGCTTACTATAATAATATCATCTGTATTAAAATCGGTTGTTAAACTCATCATAAATTCATCCTCTAGGATACATTGGTAGAATTCATATCCAACCATACTGTAGAAAAAGAGTCGAAGAGAATCAAGAGAAATAAGTATATCCCTTCCAGCATCTTGTGTTTCGGATAGTTGAAACCAACGTAAGAAGTGTAAACACAGATAATCTACTTTCATTTGATACATATCTGCTTTTATGTCAAGAGCAATGATCGTATGATTATACCACTTAAAAAATCGAGCCTCTGTAAATTCAGGCTTGTCCGAATATTCTATGATACTAAGGGATTCGATAAAGCTATCCACCCACTTATCATGCAAAGCTATCACGATTTCTCGTTTTCTTGCCGCAAGCTGCTCAGGAGTCATTAATTTACACGCATCAGATTGTTTTTTAACCAATCCACGGATATATTCATGACGATGGCGTTCACTTACCGTAAATCGTTCGTTTGATTCTGCTTTTTCTTTGAATGTAAGATTTTGACGGAGAACCATATGAAATATAGGAAGTTTTGTCACAGTTACGCTTTTACTTTCTTTATCATAGGAGATTACGGGAGTAATTTCTTTACACTCTCCGGTAACGGCAGAGAAACTCTTCTTTTTGTCATCTAGTTTCTTCTTTAAGCGATCTTTGGTGGATAAATGTGTCATTTTTTTGTTTAAATATAAGGTAATCGAGGAGGGACAAAGAGAAAAAATATCACTTTTACAGTAGGGGAGCACACTCCCCCCTACGACCCCCTGTTAAGGGAACCTACGCTTCGCGATTTTTTATTTTAGAGTAGATTTTCTTCTTTATATGCTAAAATTAACGTGTTATACTAAATATTCAAAAAATGTAAAAAGAAAACCAGAACTTCATTCAAAACGCTTCGCATATAAATGATTTTTAGTAGATCTTTGTTTTTTTCTCTTATCCTATGAGTAAATAAGCAGATGTTATCCACTCGACTACTACAAGATACGAGTTATTATACCTTTATACAACAATCTAGAGTAAATCCTAATCCAACCGGTGCAGGAGGACCAACCGGAACAAACATAGCTATCGTATCTGGTTCTACTGTAATACCTTATACCAACAGTACATCACAATCGCCTACCAATTCTCCATGTTGGCAAATGTTTTATGCCAATCAGACTACCACATTCACCCAAATTAAACAATATACCTATACAAACGGAACAAACAGTTGGACATATTATATTTCTATTGCTCCATCGGCAGGTTCACAATCATTTGCAGGGGCTACTGTTTCTAGTATTGGTTCTGCAAATACTAGTTATACATCAGGAGGAGTAACCTCTACCAATGTAACCTCTCAAACGGTTAATGCAGGGTACTACTTTTTGGTAGGATGTGTAACTGGTCCATATTATAAAACATTTAATGCATCACCGTCTAGTTATATTTTTACACTCAGTGGAAACCCAAAGGTAACTATGGTAAACTCTACGTATTGGAAAAATCATGGTGCAGCAGATCAAACTATGAATATTCCTACCCAATTAGGAGGTAGTGGTACCTATAATGCCCCAGCAAATACGATATGGTGTCTTGATTTAGGTGGAATTAGTTAACAACAAAATTTAATATGTATTTCTTACTAAATAGTCCAACCAGATGTTATCCACTCGACTACTACAAGACTCCAGTTATTACGCCTTTATGCGACAAATAGTACCTCCACCCAGTAATACAGGAACAATCCGTGTAAACATTATCGGGCCATCCGAAACAGCCAGTTGGTATACCGACGTACTCAATAAGATAAACAGCGCAAAGAACGCGTTGTATCCAAGTAAGACACTTATGATCACCCAGAATAATAACTCTGCCTACTCTGGAAGTGACCTATCTACGTCAACGTATGACTGTGTGCTTATATGGACAGACGCTGCATATTCAAATTCAGCATTAGGAACAAATTTAAACAACTTTATTTCCTCTGGAGGAGGACTAGTCATTTGCGTATTTGCTATCGCTAGTGTATCAATTACGAATTTTATATATACCAATTGTCCTGTCATGTTCCCTGGAAATCAAACTGCAGGAGGTGGATTAACATTAGGAACCTATACATCTGGTGACCCCCTAATGAATGGGGTAACTTCCTTTAATATCGGTACATCCGGATTTGGTGCAAATGGACTAACCCTTCAATCCGGGGCGACTACTGTTGCACAATATAATAATTCAACGATTCTAGTGGCTAAAAAGGTGATTGGAACAGCCAGAACAGTTGCACTTAACTTTTTTCCTCCTTCCTCAACCGCCAGATCAGACTTTTGGACATCGAGTACAAATGGTGGCGAACTTATGTGTAATGCGATCATATGGGCAGGAAAAGGAGTTTAAAAACTGAGTTTTACATCGTAAAACAAAGAACAACAAAGTTAACCCCCTTTTTTATCTTTGATACCTCTCTTTTTTAACGCAGTTAAAATCTTTTTTATCTTCGATAAAAAATGCTCATCGGTTTATCAGGCTTTATAGGTAGTGGAAAAGACACAATCGCGAAGTATCTAGTAGAAACATACGGATTCATTCCGTTATCCTATGCATCTGCCCTGAAAGATGTTGTATCTTCCCTCTTTGGATGGGATAGAACCAAGTTAGAAGGAATTACTCCTGAAGACAGAGAATGGAGAAACTGTGTAGATACATGGTGGGAAGAACGAATCGGTATTCCAGGATTAACCCCTCGACTTGTATTGCAAACCATTGGAACAGATATGTTCCGAAAGCATTTCCATCCAGATATTTGGATTTCCGTGGTAGAACGTAAGATACTAAATTTAAAAGAACAACATCCAGAGTGTCGCATTATTGTCACCGATTGTCGCTTCTTTAATGAAGGAGAATGTATACGCCGATTAGGAGGACAAGTCATCCGGGTAGAACGAGGACGGCCGGATCATTATGATTGTATGTACAAGGCAAGCATAGGGGATCCCACCGGGGTAAATGAATGTAAACAATTAGGCATACACTCCTCTGAATATAGTATGATTTCCTTCTCCTTTGATACTATCATTCATAATGATGGATCATTTGAAGATTTATATCATACGTTAGAACATTCGAACCTCTTTTCAAATATGATTTAATCCTATTTAAATTTTATACTATACAATTAGTAGTATAAAATTCAGTAACGTAAATAAAAGATGCAACCTAAACACATTAATGCATATCTACAGACAGCGCATATATTTGCAAAGTGTAGTACTGCAAATAGACTAAAAGTAGGTGCTATTTGTGTAAAGGATGATAAAATTATATCCATAGGATACAATGGTACACCCTCTGGATGGAGTAATGTGTGTGAGGATGATGATGGTAAGACGATACAAGAGGTAATCCACGCAGAAGCAAACTGCATTACAAAGTTAGCTCGAACACACGAAAGTGGTACAGACTCAACTATGTTTTGCACACATAGTCCCTGTATAGAATGCTCAAAGTTAATCTACGCATCTGGGATTACTACGGTGTATTACACACATGATTATCGTTCGAATGCTGGAATCGAATTTCTACAAAAAGTAGGCGTACAAGTTGTCAAATGGGGTTCAACAAGTTGAACAAAAGAGAGAGGGGGATCAACTAGTTGATCCCTAAACACGAATTACACAAACAGTCAGAAGGATGACCAGTATCTGGATCTCTTGCCATAATCACATTTTGAATACCAGTCAGCAACGTACTTTTGTATATTCCACTTCTAGTGACTAGGTCTATCGCATTAGATATACCCATTCTTATATTCTTTAGACAGTTCCAATCCACAAATACACCTAATTTTTCAAACACACGTTTACTACATTCATACTCATTTGTATATGCCATCTCAATCGTAAGACTACTCATCATCTGATTAGAATACTTATTTCCACACTCACTACACGCTAATTCGGTTTTGTCTTTCTTTCTATCTGTTTTATTTACAGTCATACAGGAATGACAGATCCAATCAGTTTGAAGAGGAGTTTTTCCAGATTTAGTTGCATTACATCTTCTACATTCTTTGTTGCGTCTAAAGTTAAGATATCCGCATAGTTTACAACTCCACTCAACTAACGTTGAGGTCGAATCCATACTTACTAGTTTGATTACTTAATTAATACTACTATTTAAAGCTATTTTTTACACATTATGTTTGTGTAAAAAAGGGGTGCAATCATGCACTATAAGTTTTCTTTTTCCGAAGATAATTCATAAGTTGAAGGTAATCACCTTCCTTTAAACTAGTAGAATGCTCAAATAGAATATCAGCAAGCTTGTCTAAACACTCTGATTCTTCAGGAGGAACAGGAGAATAACGGATAGGTTCATTTGGTATGAATGGGGCAACTTGTAAGTAGGAATTAGATACTTGTGCGATTATACCAGAATAGGATACGAGTGACTCTTTTGGAAGTTTTGCACCAATAGGAATAAATTTCATACAATTACGAATTGTATATACACAGTCTGGCTGGGATACTATTTGAAAATGATAAGCATGTAACTGGTCTACATAAGTATTTACTTCTGGTGATTGGGGATCATATTTACATTTAAAACGGGTAACATTGTAATAATGGGTAATCCCGGATATCTGGATATGTTCACTTACGGAAGTAGAAGTAATAGGTAATATACTACTTATATTTGTTTCTGTTAGCGTCATAATAGGAGGATGTATTTCAAATATAACGGTTTTCATTTTTATTTTTCTTTTCTTTTTTCAGAAGAGTGGAATAGAAAGGATGATGTATCTTGGGTTTTTAGAGAAAAAATCACTTTTGCAAAGAACCTACGCTTGCGCTCTGAACGAAGTTCTTCTTTCCGAATCTCCTCTGATTTATTATTGTTTTTATTTTTTTGTAAGGGAACATAGTGCGTATATTACTTATTTTATTTTCTGCGAAACACCCACCGCCGCGCGACGCACGCATAACTGGGTATTTCTTTTATATTCTACATAGATAACCTGCATAAAGGATAACTATAGTATGTATATTTATGGTTATCTATTATTTATACACATAATACTTCGTATAAATGATGAAAGTTATCCTGAAATATACATACTATAGGTTATCCTACAAGATACTTATCATATAAGATAACATAAGATGTACGACTATAATACAATATATTCGATTTTTACTTTTTTCAACTTTTTACAAATATTGTATTTTTAATAAAAAACTAGTACATTTTACAAATTAATTTTACTTTTGTACTACTTTTTTTTAAAAAAGTGAATGTTTTACAATTTTGAATAGTTTGATATAACTTATATTTTAGTATGTAAGAAAGAAATAACCAGTTATGCGAACTTCGTTCTAAACGCTTCGCGTGCGTCGCGCGGCGGTGGGTGTTTCGCAGAAAATAAAAGTAAGTAATATACGCACACCAAACCCTTATAAATATAAATCAGAGGAGGAACCTAAGGTTCTTCAATAAAATAGAATTTATTTTTTAAAATAGGCAGTAACTAATAAAATAGAAATAGAAATACAAATAGAACAAGATGACACTTAATATTAATGTAAAAGGTTGTATCTTATTTGGGATTATAATTGCTATCCTTTTCTATGTGATGTACACAAACTTAAGTAAACGAGTAGACGTATTAGAGGGAAAACTACCAAACGAATACTATTCTAACGATCAAATCATACCTAATGCTACCGCTTTGTCATCATCATTGCCTGTTTATAACCCTGTAGACAATTATGCATCAATTAGTAAACCATTACCTACATATACCCCAGTAGAAGATGTGTTTTCCCATGTAGTACGATCAAAAGAAAATGTCCCTACACCAATCGAGGTCAAACAACGTTATACCAACTGTATATCACAAGAAGGAAATACGATAAAGGGTTGTCTGATCGATGCAAATGCGGGTATAGATAATAATACCTGTAAGATGTTATGTCAAACCAGTGTAAATCCATTGTCGACCTATTGTACAAGAGTATGTTCTGAATTGATGACCTCTCAGAGAAACAGTTGTGCATCCGGTGTGTGTTAACGTTTACGTTTACTTTTTTTCTTTTTTTCTCTTTCTTTTTGTATACAAAACCAAGTGTATACAAAGATAAAACAATGTTACCATCTAGATACAGCTATTCCATATATTCTTCCTTTTTAACACCGGAAGAAGTAGAAGAAGTAAGGGATATGATTCCTCCCTTTGAAGAATGGAATCTTACTAACCTTATGTCCTCTAAAGAATATGTAAATCGCGCACTTCTTGATAGACAAAAATACTCTTCCGTATACTCACTACTAAATACATATTTGTCTCGTGTAGGACTAATGATATCTCCAAGTTCACACATTTCACCCAGGTTATATCAAGTAGGTAGTTTTATGGATTGGCACGTAGACTTTGGAGAAACAGATTTAGATAAAGAGAAAAAAGATGTATATGAATGTGTAGTTACGTTAGGTAATACATCCGATATACGCACTTATTTTAAAGATAAAGATACAGGTAAGATAACCTCACATGCATCAAATGCAGGAGATTTAATTATTCTATGTCGACATGGAATATCTCACTCTGTTAGCAAATGTACCACTGGAGAACGACTTATATTAAAACTAACGTGTGTGGACAGAATTTAATACATTCTGTTTTTTCTTTTTTGTGTATAAAAAAGAAAGAATACACTGGATTACCAGTCACTTATAGTATCTTCGTTTGAAGTAAGTATCTAAATTTGTTAACTTCTTTTCCACGTAAATATCGTTTATTTGCAATACGTTCTCCAGAACAATTCCACTCATAATATTCTCCCTCAATATTTCCACATACGTACATTGTCTTTATATGAACTTGACCATTTGTATAGTTCTTTCGAAAGTTTCCATGCAATAAACCATTTACATATGTGCACTCCAGTAATGGAATACCTGAATTACTTGATCTACAATAGTATCCATCTAATGTTCCGAGATTATAACTACATTCTAGTACAAGAATACCAAAAATGTTCCATTCTTTATAAGAATGATGCATTTTTCCAAAGTGATACTGTATCTGTTTACTTAGTCGTCCATTCTGGTGATATACAAGGAGATCCCCATGACACACATCCTGTATAAATGACATCTTTTTCATGATCGTTCCATCCTGCCAATATACAATTGTTGGTCCATCTAAACACCCATATCTTAAACGTGATTGTACCTTGTATATATTTTGGATAACATCAGTTGCATACTCGTATATATAGTTTTCAATTAGTGTGGTGATCCATTTTACATCCATGTTTGGATAGGATGCAAATAGTTCGGTTAATATTTCTTTCTCTGTAGAGTTAAATTGGGTTAATTTTTGCATATTTAATTGGTATAATTAAATAGGAATAGTGTGGAAAAGATCACTTTTATCGAGGGAACCGAACGGTTCCCTCGTACACCCTCCCTTAATTTTTATTTACACTTTTTTGTGTTAAAAAGAAGGTAGATCATTCTGCAATACTTGTTGTATTCCTTCACGTAAAGAAATGGTAGGAGTCCATCCAAGTGCAGTTGCCATTGTAGTGTCTAGTACCTTTCTAGGTGTACCATTTGGTTTACTTATATCAAACACGAGTTCTCCTTGGTAATCTACTAATTCTGCAACAAGTTCAGCTAACTCACGAATAGAGAGTTCCTTTCCTATTTATTACTTGTATTAGCTTAGGTGTTAATCACAAATAGCTTAAAATAATATACTTACATACATCCTTCTCAATATAATTTGGTAATACATGTGACACATATTCTGATTGAAGAATCTTCTTTTCTTTACGATATTCAATAAATTGAAGTAAACTTGGGTAGTCTTTTGTATACGTATCTGGTAAGTAGAATAAAAAAGTATTCCATTCTTTTTCGTATATATATGGTTGGTGTTCAACTTGAAAACACCACATCGCACACTGATGGATGATATAGTTTATATACTCTTGTGAAAAAGAGACTAATCCTCCTACCATGTGTAGAGATCGTATGAAGTAGCCTAGATGTCCACACTTTATAGAATGGAGTATAGCCTCTTTTAATCGGGTATTATGTTGGTGAGTCTGATAATAATTTTCGTTTGCGTGTTGAAGTATCCATTCTAGCATACCCAGACTCCCGATGGAAGCGGTATACACGTACGTATTTTTTTGGGATTGACACCCTTTACTAACACAATAGTTTGCTAGTTCTATGTTATTATTCTTTAGACACTCTGTCAATGTACGATCATCATCATTAAATATAGGAAAATCACATTCGTGCGATTCTAATATCTCATGTACCAATTCTTCATGGTTTCCTGCGGTCAACTCTTGTATAATAAGATATTCTACTCGGTTTTCTTCTAAAGATAAAAACTGGTGGATGTATGTTTTGTATAAGTCCATGTGATTGTTTTGGAGTGCATTTACAAAGAATTGGGTAGAAGTGGGTATTTGGTGTATCTCGTTTAAAAATTGGAGTATCTGTTTTGCATTATATTTTGCACAGACACTCATGGAATCTTCTGTAAAATAAGACTCTCCAAATGTATCTTTAAAGTATTCTAGATCATCTGCTTGTATGCATTCCTCTACGGATTTATACAAAAAGTGGTCTGGGTTGATTTCAAATAAAGTAGCATATTCTTTTGTTGTCTTTGTTTTATACGAGAGGAATGCCATTGTTTCTTATTTGTACTTGGGATTCTTTTTAAATAGGTTATTTGTTTTTCATGTTTTGAACTCTGGGTATATTAACAATGAAAGATATACGATAACTATATGTAAAAACAATAATTTATGTTACCGGTATTATTTATTATTTATAGGGATTATCTGTATATTTTTAATTTTTAACAATCCTTTAATGCTTTCATTTTGATCACATTTTTAGAAAAATGATGTTTTTTGAAATTTTTATACGTTTTAAAAATTAGATAAACTTTCTACACAAAAAAAATGTGTAGAAAAAAAGTAGACTAAAAAAAAGATCAAAAAGTGTAAAAAAGTGTAGTTTTCATAAAAAGTGATCAAAATGAAAAAACGAAAACCTTAGAAAATACTGATGAGTAGTTAATGAACACTGAGAAAGTGTTGTTTTCCTTAGAAAGTATGATCTTATGGTATAATAACGGAGTTTTAACTATATTTACCATATTATATGCTACATTTTGAAAAGGAATTGCATGTCTAGATTTATCTGTATGATATACGGATTCTTTAAAATTTGTCCCAAATAATTTTTGCAGAAATTTCAATCGCTTAAGATTTCTGAAATTAGATGAAATCCCCAGAACGTGTATTTAAAAATGGGATACACTTGTTTAAAATAATAGTATTACATAGGAGAACATAAAATATAGTAAAATGATAATTTAAAATTATACCTATTCATGTATAATATAAGTAGTAATTAGTATAAAATGGAACACAAGTGCGTTACATGTGGAAAAACATTTGCAAGTGTATCTAGTTTAAATAATCACAGAAAAACAGCGAAGTATTGCTTAGAACTACAAGAGGTAACCCCAACAGAACTTATATGTTGTGAATTCTGTGATAAGTCATTCACTTCGAAGTATAATTTAACGATACACTTGGCGACTTGTAAATCTAAGCAAGAATACACAAATAAGGAGAGATATGAAAGAATGCTAGAACAGCAACGTTTAGAACATGAAAAACAATTGTTAGACCGTGAAAAACAACAACGTTTAGAACGCGAAAAACAATTGTTAGAACACGAAAAACAATTGTTAGAACGTGAAAAACAGATTGAATTGAGAGAACAACAAATCCAGTTTTTAAAACAGCAAGTAGAAGCGTTACAATCAAGAGAAAAAGATCTTACTACACGTTTGATAGAAAAACCAACTGTTTACAATGATAATAGCACAACTACTAATTATACGATACAGTTTAATAAACTATTAGAAGAGTTAGTACCATATACTCCTGAGAATATTAAAAAGTGTGTACAACAGATTGAATACCTAAAATTAATGGATGGTTTTCATCATTTTTCTGTGGATGAGTTGTTTAATACACATTTAGTTGATAAGGTTAAAGTAATGGCGTTTTGTTCCGACCAAGCTCGTGGGAAATTAGTTACTAAGTTAGAAGACGGAAGTCCTAACAAGATAAGTGCAGAACAATTTATTTTAAACATATTGAACAACAGTAGACATGAGACCGCAGAATTAATAAAGAATATTCGTAGTTATGCATCTAAACGATATATAGATACTGACTATTCAGAAACAATGAAAGCATGGGAGGTATTATACAGTGGTATTATTCAAAATAATAATAGCAGTAATCCATATATCAGAAAGATTAGCAATAATTTGAGTAAACACTGTAAACAATTAGCGAAAAGTGGACAATTAAATTAATTCGTGATTGATTTATTTTTTGCAATATTGCTGATTGAATTCAATGATTACAACTTAATGCAAAACTTTCAGAGTAATTTTGGTCGTGCATTGTCTGACATGGCGATCCTTACTTGTGAAAGACAAGAATGGTGATAAGCAGAAATACCAATCAAAAGCGTTGATTCTAGATGCGCTGAGTATGTCAGAGGAAGAGTGTAAACAATTATTCAACCGAACCACTCGTCAACTGCATCATTTAGGACTGTATGGTGATATTATGCCAGAAGATCAAGCAAGAGCACAAAATGAACTTACACTATTGTACTATTATCTTATGAATAAAACAATGGATAAGACTGTGCAAGGAATTAGTAGTGTGTGTATATATCAAAACGTTTGCCTAATCAGTTAACATCATCATCCTCTTTAGATGAGTTAGATTAAAAAATGACATTTAAGTAGATAAACACATAATCGTAGAAAAAACTAAAATGTCTGTATGTTTATTGTGTATATTTCCAGAGAGAATCAAATATGTATCGGATGATTCTATTGGATACCCCCCTATCACACAGGTTATGTGTAACTAATTTATTTTAACTATTTCCTACTTAAATAGTTAAATACATACGTATACCAATAAAGTAAACCAAATGTCTACCCCTGTATTGATTGTAGGTTGCGGCCCAAGTGGTCTTTTCCTAGCTAATTTACTTGGTTCACAAAATATACAAACGGTTTGTATAGAAAGAAATGCAACATGTACAGATCATCCCAAATCTACCTTTTTAGATAGTGAGATCGTCCGCTTACTAGACACAATCGGTCTACTCGATACACTTAAAGGTCAAATCATTGGGTTATCAGGTATTGAACGTTATTCTCCTTCTGGAACACTGGTATCCAGAGAAGATAATACAATCACCAGTCATAACTATCCTCACAGGAATACCATGTATCAACCATGGTTAGAACAAGCTCTCCTAGATGGATTATCTCGGTTTCCGTGTGTATCTGTAAAGATGAACTGTGAATTAATAGATATTCAAACGGAGTCTACTAACTCGGTAAAATTAAAGTGTACCTTCCGAGATATCCAGACAGATACTACAACCACTTCAGTCTTTCAATATGTTATAGGAGCAGATGGAAATAAAAGTAAAGTACGTGATTTAATGGGACTATCGTTTGACCCAGTCACAGATTATGAAGCAAAATCAATTCGTATTGATGTAGAAGGGATGACCGATACAACCTTAGTGATGAGAAGTGGGATTCACTCCGGTAGAAATTGGATAAGCTTTCCTGCCCCAAATGGAAGGCGTTTTAGTTTTACAGTATTACCAGGAGAACATCCGGAAGACTTATTAACAGATGAAGCTGCATTCAAGTTACTTCAACCTCACATCGAAAACAATCCACACGTCAGAATTTTATTCCGTTCACATTATCATTTTCGTTCTAGGTTAGCATCCTCTTTACGAAAGGGAAACATCTTTTTGATAGGAGATGCCGCACATACCTTACCCCCAGCTAATGCACAAGGTTTAAATAGTGGTGCACGCGATGCAAATGCGCTTGCATGGAGGTTAGCAGAGGTATTAAAAGGAGGTTCATCATTAGTTCTAGATGAATATGAAATAGAGAGATATGAACCAATGAAACAAATTATACTGAATGCTTCGATTGCATATCAAGCAGCTAGAAAACCTACATCTTCTCCTTCGGGTACTCTACATTCCGTAAAGAAAGAAGAAAAGAGTGTTTCTATTTATGGACAAATGATACCGAATGCTTGGGTTCAACTGGTTGGGACACGCAAAGGAGTTATGTTGGATACCCTTTTTAAACCACAGGACAGTAATGTATCTTATGGGTGGAACATGGTTGGATTTAATAGTAGAGAGTATACTCCAACCGGGTATAATTCGATTGTGTTGTATAGAAGAGGAGTAGATATTCCATCTCTCCCGTGTATACAAGGGATTATATGTGACCATCGATTTGATAACTATTGGAATGACTTGGATGGAAAATGGATATTGGTTCGACCGGATAGAGTAGTGCAACCATTTTAATTGAGAGAATTCTTCTTTTTACAACATTAGTAAGGTGTAAAAAGTAAATTTAAATTTTATTTATGAACGTAAGCATACTGCAAAAGCATCTTGTGGATATGGAGTTGCGAACCAGTTCAAGAATGTACCTTGAACAATACCCCATTCAGGGATCATCCACATCATATAGTAACCTGTCTCGATATCAAAGTAGTAAAGATTAGATGTTAAACCTAACCAACCACAAGTTCCAGGGGTTAATGGATATTGTAAGCTAGGGGTTACTACATCACGATTAACTCTACCAAAGAATCCACACCAACTTCCATTATCACCTTCCCATGCATCAAATCCGAAATTTAAAGGAACAGCATTATCATCAGACTGATATGCATATATGTCGGATAACGCAGAAACTTTAGGAGTAGTTAAGTAAGCTACAGATTGAGGGTTAAGAACTTGTACAACAGTTCCGTTGGATTGTGTATACTTACCTTTGTTGACAATTAAATTAAGAAGTTTACAGAATTCGGACATAGTTCCCCAACATGGATTATGACCATCAAACCCACCTGTTGCGTTGTATAAATATAAACCTTCTGTAAGTTGACTTAAACCATCAAGTGGATAATCTTGATTCCATACTTTAGCTGCTAAGTTAGGAACAACTCCTGGAATAACATTTTGACTTGGTTTACCTTGTGAAACATAAGAAGTACTTGCACCTAAAGAAACTCCCTTATATGGGAAACAAGCAGGTAAGGAACCTGTACCCCAAGACCATGGAACAGTTGGAGGACTTGGTAATGGATTAGCACCACCAGTTGCAACACCTCCTTGATATGCATGATCAAAAGTTGGAATGAATGTATTAAAACGACTGAATGCATAATCTGCTCTTTTTGCAGCAAAATCTGCAGGAGGTGCATCAATACCAGAGAAATAAATCTTAGATATTTCTAAAGGTGTAAATAATTTTGTACGAATATAAGTTGCGAATGACATACCCAATTTTTGATGACAAGCTCTATCTAATGCTAAACCTAAGATCATTAAACTGGTATCATAATAAGCTCTATAACTTGGAATTTGAGCTGCAGCATTTGGACCAACACCAGCAACAAGAGCAGTACGTTTATTAGATAAAATAAAGTTACCAGCCTTTACATCGGAGATGATATTTAAGATGGATGTCTCTGGATTTAAATAAGCTCCAGAGGAATATGCAACTGTAAAACGTTCTGGATAGACACCAACGCTATGAGTATATGTGTATACATTATATACAGATAATGCATCACAAGCAGATGCAGTAGATGCCTTATATGCACCATAATACCATGCTGGATTCTCTGCAAATAAATAACAACCATTTGTACTTGCACAAAAGAATGGGTCAACAAGTGGGAAACGTAATCCAGCCATATCTGCTAAGGTATAACTTTCTAAACCGTCTTCTTGGCTTGTAGCTGGGTCAGTAACTGCTGTTGCAATTGTACCAGTCCAAGTATTAGGTAAACATGGATTACCAGTGGACTGATTAACACTTGAATAATACTTATAAGAACCAGCAAATTCAGGAACATAAGCATAAACGAGGTCACTTGATTTGACAACACCCTCTTCTAATAATTTAGCATAACCGAGACCAGTAATAATTTTACTAGAAGAAAGATATTGGAAATAGGTTGTTTCAGGATCAAATAAACCACCATCTTTTCTTGCTACACCAACTGATGCAAATTTTTGTTCTCCAGAGAATGCATTACCAGCTATCATAGCCATACCTTTAGAAGAACCACTACTTGATGGATTATATTGGTAAGTTCCAGTAAAAAAATTAATCACATTTTGATTAAAGTTTGCAGAGAGTGCTGGTGGATTTAACCCAGCTTGATTTTGAATTTCAGAGATAACAGACGGATTGGTAAAATATACAGTTTGCGATGACATTATAATAGAAGCGAAAAGAATAACAAAGTTATTCTTTTAAGATAATTTTTTTTAATTAAAAAAATTAACCGAAATAAGAAAAAAATAACCAAATATTGTATTTATGTAGTAAAAAGGGAGGTAAGTGATTGTATATCCTCAAAACTCACATTCTCACACCATCTAGGGTCTTCCTCCCAGTCAACAGGATATTTGTGATCTATACATCCTTCGGTAATAATTTTATGTATTTCTGAAGGATGTACAGAAACATTCGGTAGTCCGGTGGATTCTTCATTTTTACTAGGAATATATATTTGAAATTGATATTCTAACTCTGGTATTTCAGTTGTACGTAAAAGTACACCAAATAGTTTTCCAAAGTGTTTGGTATCGAGTAGAAAATAGTACAGTAGGGAACGACGTTCCGCTTCTCTACGCTCACACATTTGGTGTACCACCCCTCCTTTTGGTTGGTTTCCTTTTATTGTATCTTCTTTTACTGCGTATAAAGGGATGATGTCATTTGGGTAGAATTTGAGATTCTTTTTGATACCATTACGTCTATATGGATAATATGCGACTTGGATGATAGACATCTTTTATAAATACAAAAGAATAAGGTAACCTTGATAAGAATAAGAGGCAAAATATCACTTTTGCAAAGAACCTACGCTTGCGCTCTGAACGAAGTTCTTCTTTCCGAATCTCCTCTATTTTTTGTTTTATAATATTTTTAAAGGGAAAGTATGCATTATTTTACTATTTATTTTCTGCGAAACGCCCACCGCCGCGCGACGCACGTATAACTTTGGATTTCTTTTCTATATTCTTACAGGATAACTTATATAAAGGATAACATCTCGGATTTAATTACGAAGCAAATCTATGAAGTTATCTATTATTTATACACACAATATATTGTATAAATACACACTTTATCTAGTATATATACACAAAGTTATCTTAAAGACTAATGTCCATTTGATAACCAAATTATATCTATATTATACTATACAAAAATAGCAGTTATACTAAATATTTCAAAAATTGTAAAACATGTTTAATTTAAAAAAAACTAGTACATTTTTACTTTTTATTTTATTTTTGTACTAGTTTTTTATTAAAAATGCAATATTTGTAAAAATATGAAAAAAGTAAAAAAACCGAATACGTTATATTATAATCGTACATCTTATGTTATCTTATATGATAAGTATATAGTAGATAACATAAGTATGTCTATTCTAGATAAATTATATATTTTATGTGAGTATTAACCAGATAAATAGTATATAATCGTAATGATTCGTTTCATTATTGAATCCAGAACTTCGTTCGCACGCAAAGCGTGTTATCCTTTTCATAGGTTATCCGGTTAGAATATAGAAAAGAAATCCAAAGTTATGCGTGCGTCGCGCGGCGGTGGGAGTTTCGCAGAAAAAATAAAAATAAATTAACCAATATTTACCGAGAAGGGAGGGAGTACGAGGGAACCGTATGGTTCCTTCGATAAAAGTGATATTTTTCCTCTTCTTCCTACCCATATTACCTTATATATAAAAAAATTATAAAACACACACAAATGTCTACCTATTACATCCTCCAAGGAGTCCTCCTTCAAACATGTATTATCGCTGTTGTAGAATATTATACAAACACTACACAAAACAAATTATCTATCCTTAAGCAAGAAGGAATACCTTTATTAAAATATTTGTTAGTCACATTTCTTTCTGGAATGTGTTCTGCATGTGTAGAAGAATTTGTATGTAGATACTGGGTGTACAACAAAATAGGATCGTATTTATTTCCTACCTCAACTGAGTTTGCATTACTTACATATTTCATATGTGCACTCATCGTTACAACCTCTTATCAGTTAAATACATTGTTTACTATTGTATATCTTTGCCAATCTGCTCTTAGTATATATTTGTATCATACAACAGGAACACTAATTGTACCAATCTTTATTAATGCGTATGGACGATTATTCCGACTGTAGGGAACAACGTTCCCCTACGATCCTTCCTTATACTCGCTTCGCTACGTACTTATTTAGTTTATTTTTATTTTTATAAAAATAACACATGTTTAAATTAAATTCGCGTTAGCGAAAGGAGGGGTCGTACATCAAATGTGTGAGCGTAGCGAAGAGGAACGTTGTTCCCCACTCTAGTACTCTATCCAGTCATCCAACTCACTCAAATGCTTTTTAGGCACAAATATATAATTGTTATTATAACTATTGCTGTATAAAATAGGTATTCTTTTTTCAAAGAAGTGTTTCGATAATCGGTATACAACACCATATTCACTTATAGCATTCTCTGATTGATATATCCGAAGTATACAATATTCGTCATGGGTTCGTTGTAAAAAAGAACTTACACTTGATCGTGAACGAAGTTCTTCTATACTTTTCTCATACTCTGGTGAAATAAAAAAACTAAACTCAGTATCAGATTGAAGAATGTGAAAAAATCTACTTCCTATTAACACAGGCAAACATTTACCAAGTAAGTCCAATTTATATTCAGGTGGTATAGAATATAAATACACAGTATCATGTAATAATTCGAGAGAGAAATCCTCAAGCATTTTCACCTTTTATATCAACTTCTTTACATACTACTTATTTTTCTTTAAATACTATTTCGTAAACAGACAATCACCAGGTCATCTTCTGTATTTGTATTTACCAAAGGTTCGATCGTAAAGGATGATTGGGTATATCCTTCAATCACAACCATATGATTCTTTTCTACTGTAAGTTCCGGTTTTCCTTTAAAGTCCCGATGATATGGATTAGGAGACTCTCGTGTGTAAATATTACATCCAGAGTGCATACAAAATAATATAATAAGTGGAGAATATCCTGCATGAATAAACGTGGTAGGTGGATGTATGGTATGGCATTCCACATCGTTTACTATTTTATTTCCAGAGGGAGAAAATGCTTTATTAAAGTAATCCAGTATTTCACTACAAGCATCATATCGATATATCGTTGGAATAGAAGAAAGAGCATACCCAAATTTATCCATAAATGATTCCGGTAAGTCTGCCATTTTAACTTTCATAGTAAAGTAAAGAACTAGCGCTTGCGCTCTGAACGAAGTTCTTCTCGATACCACACTCCTTATACTCGCATTTACGCTACGTACTTATTTAGTTTAAATGTTTAAATTAGTTTTTTAAACAAAGAAGAAGAGGTCCCTTACTAAAGTGATATTTTTATTTTTATTCTATCTATATTTCACCTATTAACGTAAACGTATGACTCGTTCTATATTTTCTATACATTATAACAGGATACAAACAGAATTCTATGCACAAAACTTAGGATGGAAACGGTTTGTCCCTATGTATTTTGTAAAACGAAATATAGTTGAAGGATTACACTATACTCGTACACCCAGAAATAGAAATAAATATATATGGGATACCCACTTGTTACTAACGGCTATCAAATTGAATCATATGGAATGTGCACGATATCTTATACGAAACGAGTGTCCAGGATTAGCAACCATATTTTCATACGTATGTGAACATAACATAGAAGAAATAGCAACTTATATTTTCTATACACATCCTAAGTATATTAAATTCAGCCACCTACGATTATTTGGATTAAAGTATAAACACTACAGCCTTTTCTTACATTTTATACACTATATACCAGATAAAGAACTAACGGAAGCAGTATATTATTATCTATTTTATCTCCAAAAAGAAGAAATACGTAGCATTGACCTTTCATTCCTTTCACATATCCAGTCTAGAATGAAAGAAAAAGGGAAGGCATTATTATTCAATACAATCTATAAATTGTTCCAGTTCTCTGCAGATGTTATCCTTAACGTATTACGGTTGTTTATTACAGAGATACATAACCCACACTATGTACAAGAACTATCTTTTAGTAAACACAAATCTATATTTGATACCCTATTTATCAAAGAGAAAGTATTACCAATTGATTATGAATCATTACTTATTTCTTGCGTGCAAAATGATGACCTATTCTATCTTCCAATAGCAGTAGAAGGAATACCATTAGAAAAAAGAAAGTTATCAGAAGATCTTACCTATTGGTGTACACACTACTCGAAAACAAATACATTTGAAGTATTGGTGGATACCTATGGATTTGTACCTGAGTTATCAAGTATTGCAAATGCAACCTCTGTTGTTGATGAACGCCCTATTTTTCTAACTAGAATTATTCAACACTACTTTACCCCAGAAAAAAAAGAGGAACTACTGTATGAATTCAAAAAATTAAAAATGTTTGATTTCTATCAATCTACCTTTATGTATATTAGATTAGATGAACGTAGAGTATGTGAATTTTTTGATTATATGTTGCAACAGCTGACAGATGTTCCAGAGCTAAACTTAATCCGTGAAAAAATAAGAAAACTTCGAATTGACTATTTGTATCATTCACCCGAACTTAACGATATTATTACCGACATTAAACGGTATATTATTGAAGGTATGTTTTAACCAAAGAAGAAGAGTGTGTTTCCCTACTACTAAAGTGACTTTTCCTATCCTATTCCTATTCATCTATAAACCATTGAATATGAATACCACAATCATATACAATCCTCAAACAGACAATCCCAGTTACGATGATCTAATTCACACAAATGTTGTCCTTAATCATACTGGAGAGGTTTCCATACGTATTCCACAAGAAATTCCAACCAGTATACCAAAAGTAGGATACACAACCAGTGGAAGAGGATATTACCGAGGATGGATCTCAAATCTACAGAAATCCATTCGAAGAGGGGATGTCACATCCTCTATCCAAAGTGCACATGAATGTTTTCAAATGGGTGGACCATTTCGTTCTAATGTAGTGAATAGAGTATGCAAAGTGATCCTATCAGAAGACATTGGATTATGTGCTTCTGCAGATTTAATAGAATCATGTATGGAATGTATTATTTCTCCATCATTTGACCTATTGTCTACCATTATTCGGCAGATGTGTTCCGGTTATAAATCAAGAATTGTTGACCATTCTATTCATCTATTTTTACGACCTTCTCACGTAGAAGAAGAATCATTTGATGTATATTACACACGAGTAAAAACTATTCTTATCGAACACGTACAAGAAGAAAACAGTATTTCTCTAGATACACTACACAAATACGCTATCTGTGTAAATGGATGTGTGCAGAAAGGAGAAGAGAAAATAAATACACTATTTACCAATACCATACTATCTGTATCTAAGTTAAATAAGAGAGGACCATTTGGTAAAATATATTTACTGTGGAACTTATTGTATTCCTCTGCACACACAGCTTTAGCGAAGAAAAGTATTGTTAATCTATTTATCATTTGGTGTCATCACAAGTCATCTGAATCAATACTAAATGTGTTACATGCAGCTTTCTTGGTATTATTTAAGCTAGATAATACATCGTTGACACAACTAACAGAGACTATTTCTAATGAAGATCAGAATAAAACTGTGTGGATTAGTAGTGCAGCTTATGACAAACATGTAATGTGGTGGAAAGGAGAATCATCTTTTCGCAATACGATTAGTTTCTTTTTGCGATATGGATGTAAGTTAGATAAAATACATCCAGGGTTAAAACACGTAGAAGAAGAGATGTATGCACAATTAGTAGAAAAGAACAGTAAGAAGTAAGTGTCAACCACTCATTATATATACACATTTTTTTCGTGTATATATATTTAAATAGTAAAAATTACATTCAGCTAGTAAAAGATGACTTATATATGCGATGTGTGCAATACGTCATTTTCACGAATGTCTAGTTTAAATCAACATAAAAAGAAAGCCAAATATTGTTTAGAACTTCAACAGTCTAAACCTATTCTTCCTGTAGATGTAGTAAGTCGACAAACTAATCATAAGGTCGATCACATCTTACGTAAATTTGGTTTGCATCCATATGAAGTTTATTTACCATCGGTGGAACATGTTGGGATTATTTATGTAGACTTGAATATTACCACGATTATTATAAAGAAGATTCTTTTAGTCTAGGAACAACGTATTAAATTGAGTTTTCCTACAGTAAAATATATACATATAAGTATAAAATATGTCAGGAACATACACATTAACTTTTGGTGATCGTGCTGAAAACCATAAAGGGATGGAGATTATAGGCACATCGAGTAAACATGGATTACGATTGGATGACTTACAATCTATCCAATCTTACTTTGAAACCCAAGGTTTAAAATGCAAGTGTATTTACCTAAATACTCTGTTACCTGATGGGACCAAAGCAGAGGATGCCTATATACTACTTGTTAGAAAAGGATTACAACTAGTAGGTTCAGATGATATACTGCAGGAATGCTCAAATTTAATTATGGATAAACAAGCACTTATGTATGGTCGTGTAGTAAATAAGAAAGCAAGACATAATTTGTGCATGTCAGACTATGAACAAGAACCAGATATTCCAAATGGTAAAGGGAGGGTTATATCGTTTTCATCTGTTCCATACATACAGAAACTAAGAGAACTCTTGCAGTGGGGAAACGTAGTTTCCGCTTCGCTTCGCTCACATCTTCGATGTACCACTCCTTCCTGCGCTTTGAATGAAGTTCTTCTTCAGTGTGAAATAAATCACTACTACGACACAAATACCTGCTATATTTCTTACCATGGAGATACAGAGAGAAAAATAGTGGTTGGAGCAAGAGTAGGAGAGTCTTTTCCGCTTTGGTTTCAATGGTTTCTTTCTGGAAAAGAGGTTGGAAATACCTATAAGATAAATTTAAATCATGGAGACCTATATTTTATGTCCGAGAAGACTGTTGGGTTTGATTGGAAGCATTCTTCTAAATATACCTTACGACACGCAGCGCATAAATAGGGTTTGACAGAATTTAATAAATTCTGTATCCATTATTCATCCATTTATACACACATTTCGTGTATAAATTAATCCATTAGTTACACTAATTTCTCTTATTTATAGTCTCTTTAATTCTGTCAAATTGTTCTCTTGTTATTGACTGACCTTCTTCTTCTTTGCACGCAAAGATAACACATCCAATTCTTTTATTTTCAAACATAAAATAAAGATTGCAAGATAAGAAATCCTGTATAACCTCTGCAATCTTAACATCTCCTCCTAATGAGTAACAAATGCCAAATAATAGTTGAAGATAGAGTTCTTTCATTCCATTCATTTTCATATCAAGTAGGGATACTGCGGCATAGTTTAGTACACCATATGAGACCATTTTATTTACAAAAGAAAACTCATCAATACTATCAGAAAACATCCATAATACACACGATATTCTAATATAATCTCTAATCATAAGGTAGAAGGATGCAATAAAAGGTATCCAAGTATTACCTTGAAAACTATATCCTCCTGGAACGTTAACTTTTTTTAATACCTCTACATTCTCTTCGTACGAACCTATATCTATTTTTTGATGTTTTAAAACGTAATGTGTACTTACTACAGCGGAGATTATTGTAATTAAATAAAGCATCTTTTTACTTTTACTTATACGTATACCTAAACGTATACATCCTTTTAAGCTAATTCTTCCTTTTTTTCATTTAAATAAGAGTATACCATTAAATAAATAGGATGCTAAGGTGGTGTTGTTGTTGCTATCCATATGAGTACGAAGAGATCAAAGACGATGTTCCTCGGTTTGAACGAGAGGTTGATGCTGTTTTACTATGGATATCTAATCTAGGATATATCTCTGTTCGTTTGATACATAAAAATTCGTGTTCGTACACAAATGTACAACTATTTGATTTCAGTACAGAACTACTGTGTCCAAATCAGATATCTATCCTAAATAATAGGTATGCCAATCAGCCAATTGTTATAAAATGGATGGATGCTGCGTCATTCTTATCTTCCTCTATCTTACTTACAAAAAATACACCTAGGTTGTGTCAAATCATTACACTTGATGGAACAACTTTAACAGATTGTATTAAGGCATACTTGTTGGAATAAATTGGTTTTAATTCGAGATGAATTAAAAAGTTAACTTCATATAATACACAAATATATATTTATATTTTTACAAAAGTTAATATTTTTAAAAAAAAGTAGTACAAAAGTAAAAGTAAAAATAAAAATGTACTACTTTTTTTTTAAAATAAGAATGTTTTACAAATTTTGAATTATTTATACAATTAATGTATAAATAACCTGCGAAGCGTAAGGAGGGGTGGTACATCGAAGATGTGAGCGTAGCGAAGCGGAACTACGTTCCCTACATTCGTGTCACCAAATACGAACACTGTTCGATCTTAGTAGGAATAGTATCTACTATATCGGCAAAATGTCTGTAGTTTTCGCTTAATGTAGTGGTTTGCATAAGTACTCTATCCGAGTACTCCGCATTTTTTCTTAATTGGGTAGACAGGTTAGGCTTGGATAATAAATATCGCTTCATATGACTGATGTAGTCCATAAGATACTTCTTATCATTAGGAAAGGATATCCACTCGGTCAGATTAGAGCAAACTGCCTCAAAAAGGGTATTATTTAAATACTCACACAACACCTTGATTCTATCTTTCTTTGGGTATTGTTGGAGAAGAAAGTGGAAACACCCATGAAAATGGGAAGCCAACTGGAGTAGTTCTCTTTCTTCTTGTGTGTTTCTGACTAAACCTCCAATAACTTCAAGCGAGTATGCAAGGCATTCTACGCTATTACCAAGGACAGCATCACGCATAGTATGATAGGTAACGGGATATCCTTTTTTAGAGTGTAGATAGGTTAAGCATTCTAATTGGTTGTAACGAGCAGCTACTCCACAAATATATTGGTGAGTGTGTTTTCCTTCGTCGAATAAACGTTTTACTTCTTGAAGATTTCCTCGTTTAACAAAGTCGTGAATAGTGGACATTTTTTTACGTTATTTTAATTATAAGGTAATCCTTAGTAGAAGAACGAGAAAAAAATCAGTTTTGTAGTAGTTTCCCCTTCGCTTCGCTCACACAGTCTGTAGATGTATAAATTCTATTTCAGGATGACAATTCTCTGCATAAATGATGTCTCTACAACAAGGACATCTATTGGATACCTTTAGTAATTCTTTTGTACATTCTGTACATACAGAGTGATTACACTTAAACTTTACACAGTACTTAGCCTCTGATAAACATATAGGACACACGTATTCAGGGTCTTTATTTAATTGTTCATTCAAGGTTACACCAGGGACAACCCTAGAGGAAGAATGAACAACTGGTATGGAGGCTAAAGAGTTCTCTCGTAGTATACAAGCAATCTCTCTTCCTTCTACAAAGAATAGTACTATATTAAAAATATAGGAAATGATTAGTAAGTCTGTGCGTATGCTATAGAATATCCAAAATAAACTAAACGAACTTATGAGGATTGTACTTAGATTTATACCTATTCTAAAAAGTAACACACGTGTTTGTCTGTTTGAATAGATCATAAAGTGTATATTTGCTCCAATATTTACTGTGCATACAAACATAAGAAATATGGTAAATAGTAGTTCTCCGTTGGTTAACGTGTGATTTATTACAGCAAATATATGAAATATAAGTAAGGTAATTAACCCCATATTCATACACAATCCAAAAAATAATGGACAGCATATCTCTAATAGAATGATACACATAGTTACATTAGGTTAATGGTATTATATGATAGATTACTAGTGAAAAACTCAATTTTTTATGGGTATACTTGAAACAATCAAATAATACACATTTTTTACACATATACAAAAAATAGATTAAATTTTTTTTTTAATATATTTTTATATTTTGTGTATACTAAAAATGTCTACTCAAACTGTTTTTTTTACTAATCCTTCTGTTATCACACAACTTCAAGGGCAAGTCGGTACTACTCCAAATGCAGTTACAACTCAAAATGTTTACGTTCCTACCCAAATGAACTTAGTAGGTCGTCCATGTACAAAATGGCAAGGTTTGCCATTATTGTATCAACATATTCATACAACTTTTGGAAATGAAACTTGGGCAGTTGGTAATTCTAAAGATTTACAAAATACAAATTGTTCTGTTGGAAACACCAATAGAATGTTATTTAGTGTATTAAACTATAACTATAATCCAACTCATACCACTGATGTAGTTAAATCATTTAAGACTTTTACATCTATTAAGTTGCCAATTGAAGGTAACACATCTTTACAAGGTGGTAATATGTGTATTGATGAAAACTATATGTATGCTGTTATTTTTTCTTCTCCTCCAAATATGGCAGATGCTGTTACTCCAAGTGGTGCTCCAGCTGGTGTTGGTGCATATTGGGCTGGTACTCAATTTCAACAATCTGGTGAACAATTTACTGGTGCTTGGGATACTGCAGTCGCTTGGCAACAATTTTTCGGTCACGCTCAACTTTACATAGCAGGGGCAGGTCAAGGTCATGGTGCAGAATCTGCTGAAATTGTTGATACTGCACAAAAAATAAAAGGATACGCATGGCTTGCAAAGTATGATAAATGGTCCTTAAAACCGATTCAATATAAATCATTTGGTAATATGTTTGGTGGTGTTGCTCCATGGCCAAAACATATATCTGTATCTGGTGATTATTTATATTTATGTTCTTACAATGCTAATACTGATTATGCAAACTCAAATTCAGTTGTAACTAAAAATTGTGTCTTAAAAATTGCAAAATCAGATTTATCTGATGTTTGGTACTGGGCACCTCAAGACGAACCAGGTTTTGAAAATATTCAAAACACTGCTCCATATTATCCTCAAAACTTTTGGATGAGAAATCCTAGATTTTTACCAGCTAATACTGGTGCAGGTAGAACTAAAGATATGGTTATCGTTACTGCAGCAAATGCTTTACAATATTCTAATAACTATGGTCAAAACTTATTAAATCCAGCGATTAGTAATGGATTTGGTATTGCAAATGCAGCTAACTATGACAGTGCAACTGCATGTTTTGTTAAATTCGGAACTGATTTTTATAAAAATGCTGGTTATGTATTTGGTATTGAAGATAATGGTGCAACTCGTACACTTAAATGGAATTTTAGTACTTGTCCAACTAATTATGAAGAGAATGATACCTTAACTATTGATTCCTTCCGTCCTGCATATGGTAATCAATTAATTGATAACAAATGTTTCCTCTATTATCCATTATTTTCTACTGGTGCTGGTGCTTCTTTTACTGGTACTCTTTTTGTTGAAAATACAAATGTTAATACATTAGGATTTGATTATTATACTACTGGTGCTTCTGGTCCAGCTGGTGGTCAAGCAAATGGTCATTGGTTATTTACTAATTATACAGGTTATTTGTACAATGATATAAATAATTTTGCTGGTAATAATCCATTAAATGCAAGTGGTACATTCTTCCAAAATCAATTAGCATTCTTTGATTTCTCCACTGGACCAAATGCAGGTCAATTAATAAATGGTTGTTTCAGTGAAACTGGTACCTATACTGGTTATCGTATGGTTAACTGGTGTACCGGTTCAATTGCATTAGATTCATTATTCGGACCTGGAGCAAATCAATTATTTACTGCATATTTTAACTCTGTTTTATGGCCTAATTGTAACTTATGGAGTTCACCAAATAACTTAACTTTAACTGCTGATTATTCTCAACCAGTCACTGTTTCTGGTTCTGTATTGAAAGATCAATATATTACTAAATACTTTACTACTGGTGCAATTGGTACAACATTAGACCGTAATGATGCGTATCAATTAAATTACTATGGTAATAGTATGTATCAACCTTGGGCATATGACGCAGCTAAAGATTATGTTTATATTGGTACTTCCAATGCACAAAAAATACCTTTAGATGATATGATGGGTGCTATCTTTACTCCTTATACTGGTACTTATAATCCATTTTCTTGTTATTATCCTTATTGGTCTGCTATAGCTAATGGTATGAGTTCATTAGGTCCTGCAGGTTATGATCCAACTGCGCAACCAGATATTAACGACTTAAACTTTACCAATGGTTATTGTGGTCGCGCATCTGATATGCAAATTATGTTTGCAAATGCTGTTCGTAATTATAGTAAAGCATATTGGTATGGGTACCCTGCTCCTTTACCAGTTGCAAATGCAGCTTGGCACACTACCGGTGCAATTGCTAACTTAAACGCATGTAAAGATGATTTATTAGCTAGAACACAAGCTCAACTTGATTCTACTTTCTCTCCTAGATCGAATCGTAGTTTGCACGATGCTATTATTGCATTAGATGTTAATACTGGTCAATTGAAATGGATCCATAAAACTACTCCTTATGATGCATTCGAATGGGGTTATGATTTCTTAAATCAACCTGCTCAATGGTTCTTAGATGGAAGTTTAAACGGTGATATAGGTTCAGTTACTTTAAGTGGTGTTACTAATTCAGATCCGCAACAAAATATTAATACTATTGGTCATCGTATATTATGTGCAACCAGTAAATTAATGACTGTTTTCTTAGATCCTGATGCAAGTGCCCAAACTTCATTATTACCATCAACACTTCATCCAGAAGAAACTGGTGCTTTTAATCATGGTATTCGTACTTCTCAAACTGGAGCTTTAAATAAAGCTCCTGTTGGTCCATTATTAAATAAATATATACACTCTACTAGTGGTATGAATATTCATATCCTTCATAATGGTTCGTTCGATGGTCGTTACTATGTTAATATGGTTCAAGGTGCATTTAATTTCTTATTAGGTGCAGGTGCACCAAGTTCTGTTGATAGTGAATATGCTGTTCCAATATGGAATCCATATAAAGGTGCAAAAACAGATTATGCAACAGCATATGATATTGTACCAGCTGGTCAAAAAATGATGAACGTATTTGATACTTATGCACAAGGTACTAATGCATATTTCTCAGGTACTGGTTGTTTACCAGCACTTAAAATTAATACACCAATTGCAGCTGATTCAGCTCCGGTACCAGCTGGTAGAGGTGGTATGACTTTATACGGAAATACCTTATTAACTCCACATAGAGGTTTAGGTTGTACTATTGGTATGAACATCTTTAATGGTGAAGAAGTATTCAGAGATTACGTGGGTTATTCCTGTTTTAATCCTCCTATTGTTGTTAACGATTGTATGTATTTAAATAATACACAAATGAATCCAGAACCATTAAATATTCCTACTCCACAAGACCCTTGCTATTCATTTGAACAAGCTAATGCAGCTCAAGTAATTGATATTAACGCTCGTACTTTTATAGCAGGTAATAGTGCAGCACCAGTTAATTCAAACACTGTTGGTGGTCATGGTTTACCATTAGTTAATTTATCTAATTCTATTATTATGAAAACCCCAAATGGTATCTAAGAAATAAAAATAGGTAGATTATAAAAGTCAAAAATAGATATTTAAAAAAACATTTTAAATCATAAACTATATTTAAAATGGCTTCCTTATCCGAAGAAAGCATCGCAAAAGAAAGATTAGAGTTATTAATCCAATCTCAATCAAATAGTATCCCAGATGAACTTAATGATAATGTAAATCTTCAAGAAGAAGATGTAAAATTCTGTACACATTGCAAAAATCCAGATATAATGGACGTGTATCCCTTATTAGATTGGACTTTAGGGTTAAAACTATATTATACTTTAATTCAACCATTCGAATCATTTGTAAAAGAACATGATTATAATCGTCAAACCTCTAACAACTTAATAGAAAAATGTGATTATTTCCCAAATAAAACATTTAATATAGATGAATATGATGCGAAATTAACTTGGGGAAGAGCAGATGTTAATACAGGAATTCATAATTGTATTTTTATGTATGATGCGACATGTTTACCTTTAACTAGCAAAGAACCTATCTTAATGAGTTACTCTTGTAAATTTCCTACTAAACGTACTTTTACCTATAAAGAATACACATTCAGTTATGCAACCTCTTTAGAAGAAGCAAAACCAGGGAATGGGTGGTCAGATTTACCCGGAGTTTCTGATATAAAAGAAGAAGGTTTAGATAATTGGTTATTCTACTCTAAAAAGGATGGATTTGAAGGAAATGACCCATCTACTTATCAGATTATAGGGTGGAATCAAGAAAAATTTGCATTATATTTTACGACTCAAATGAACGTGGAGATTACATACACAAAAAAATCTGATGATACGAATAAAGAATAAATTTGATAACCTTCAACCCAATGATACTAAACTAGATGCAATATACCAACTATTTATACCCAGAAGTGTACCTATTTTTCTAAATAGTAAAATTGTTTAGAAAAAGAAAAGATATTTATAACCCATATGTTCCCTTAGTCGCATTGTAATTCTGAAGAATTTGTGCAGAGGTAAGAACAGAGGAATACATAAGTACTTGACCAATTTGACCTGGAAAGTATCGAACTCCATCTCTAGTATCTCCTGCAACAGAGAAATATGTTAAACCATACGTAATGTTTTGAGACGCACTAGCTGTTCCACCGACACCCCCATTTAAATAATATGTCGCATTGGTTCCATTCTTTACAAATGCGACATAATTCCAAACACCAGACGATACTGCAGTTGTACTTAGTGTACCAGGAGAATATCCATATCCGCCCGAGCTATAATCCCAATAGTCTAATTTACCATTTGACATCTGTAGAATACCTTCATACGTAGAGTTTGAAGGCGATCTGTTCATACTAAATAAGTAACACAAAAAAGGTATACTGGATGGTTTTATCCACATTAATAAGGTAAAATTAGTTATACTTGTAGAAAAATTACTACCATCGATAGCATATTGGTTTGTTCCATTAAATGTAACTATATTCCCGCTGACGCTAGGAGAGTTATACAACGTAAAATTGTTGTTTAACCCACTTGAGTCTATCCAACTAGAACCGGATGTACTATTTAAATTAAGGACTAAATTTGTTTGCACAATATTTCCTCCTGTAGGTGACGTTTGTTTGATATAATTAAAATAGGATGTATCTCTAAGTAAACACGCAGATAACATATTTTATATATTCATTTATACAAAATTGATTTTTTTCTTCTTACACCTATTTAGATTACTTTATTTACAACAAATAAAGACGATATGTGTGTTACTTGCATACAAAACAGATGTAATGATCTATCGGAATATATTTTTGAACTGAAGGATATATTCACAGATGAACAGTTTAAATACATGCTTGATAGTTGCAAATTTATATTTGATAAAGCTAGATGTATTGAGGAATCTTACACAAATCAAAACGATAACGAAGAAGAGGACGAAGAAGATGAGGAGGAAGAGTACCAACATGATTTAACCTCTGTATTTAAATGGAATCAGCCAGACGATTCTACCTTGTGTGCAATACAACAAATGTTTACACACTAAATACCTGTATGTATCCATATTTTTCTAAACAGTATAATTGTTTAGAAAAGTGAAAGAAAGTTACAACCCATAGTTAGCCTTAGTTGCATTATAATTCTGACGATACTATAAAAGTTACCGAAAGGAAGGGGTGGTAGGGGAAACGTAGTTTCCCTACTGTTTAGAAAATGAAAATTAAAATGCAAATCTTTACCTATTTAACAAGTAACTAGAAAAAGAATGTCTGAACAATTACAATTGATTCCAACAAATAAAAACGTAAAGAAAAGCAATTATGCATATGTTGTATTAATTATGCTAGGAGATCGTTATCTTCCCGGATTAATTACCACATTACACTCTATACGAAGAACAAACACCTCCAATAACCTTGTCGTTATGTATACAAACGATGTATCTAAATCCACTATAGACTATGCTAGTAAAATTTGTGATTATACTGTCCAAGTTGATAAAATTTGTCATCCATCAAAACCAATGCGTACAGAAAGACAACGAGAGATATATAGCAAATGGGTTAGTTGTTCGTATACCAAACTCGAATGCATACGTTTACCGTATGAAAAGGTGTTATTTATGGATATAGACACAGTTGTTATGGATAATATAGACCATCTCTTTCAAATGCAAACACCTGCAAGCCCTTTTAGTAGCCCATTCCAACGACCATTAGGTAGCGGTAAGAACTTTTATTCTACCCGAGATAATATAGATGACACTGGTTATCCAAAGCATAATACGTTCCTTACACGTAAACAAATCATGGATAGTTTCTTTTCTGGAGGTAGTATATGTACTGCTACAAGTCTCCTATTAACACCAAGTTTGACTGATTTTGATAGAATGATGAATATTCTAAAGGTAAAATACCCAAACGAATTTGGGTTTTCACAACTTAATGCGGGAGGGGATGAACAGTTATTGACCTATTATTACACCGTATCTTCTGATGGTCCTAAAATAGGATGGCATAATATCCACCAACGTTATAATTTTATTGCCTGGAAGAAAGGGTATATTCGGGATGAAGCTCCTATGATTATGCATTTCTTCAGTGATGTAAAACCATGGGAACAAAGAGTTGATCTATGGCCAGATGTGGTGATATGGTATGATTTCTTTGTGGATGCATTAACAAGCTATGGATGGTTAGATAACTTTCCAGACGTAACAAAACATATAGTCACATCGATAGAGACTATACCACAAACATATGTGCATGATTTTGCACCAGAATACTTAAAATTAAATAGTGCGTTAGAATTACTGGGTAAAGTGAGTGCAAAAGCTAAATCGAAGTAAAGAACCTCTGGTGTATATTGTTCTCTCCTCTGCATTATTTTGTTTACACTTGTATACATAAGTGTAAACATTTAAAGACAACTCATCATTCGTTTCTCAGGATTAAAGTGCAATGCTTTCTTGATTTCTTTCCTATGCTTTGGTTTTACTTTATCTTCTAAGAAACTATCAGGTGCTATACAGATTAAAATAATTTCATAGACCTGTTCTTTCAATGTTCTTGCAGAAGTTATCATTCTATAAGCATCATTAAATATATTACGTTGAGCAGTTGTTTCTTTATCAGGAACACATTCGTGTAATTCGCACAGGTGATTATATATAGTAGAATACAAAGTTTGTTCAGGTGTTCCCGAGATAGCTTGTAATAACTGATATGGAGTTGGCATCTTATTATTTTATAAACAACCTGTAACGTTTTAACACTTATTTATACAAGTGTTAAAATTAAAGTTAAACTAACACAACCATACTATATAAAATGAAAAATTGTGTCAATACTAGAAGTAAAGTTGGTTATTTGATTGAGTGTGGATATGGAGGTGATATAATTAGGTGTCCTTATTGTGGAAAAATGGATGCTTTCTCTGCTTTTAATCTTAATCATATGGATAAGATGCCAGAAACTAGGGATAAATTTGCATTAAAATTTGAAGAGGATGATTTTTTTAAAAAGTGGTTTTACTACTGTGAAGATTGTAAAATTACGTTTGACAATGGATGTCAATACAGCGATCCTGGGGTTGCTGATGATGGTATATATAATGCTCATATTATTTCTAAATATATGTTTGAAGGCGATGTTTATGAAGGAACTCCTCTTTTTGAATCTATTGATGAGTGGTTAGACTTGTGTGATAAGGTACAAGTATTGGAATGGAGATGTCCAAATAATGGCGCACATAATTTTAATCATAGAAAATATGATTTCTATGAAAAGTGCGAGATAGCTAAAATGATTGAAGGTGAGGATGACCACAAAGATAACTCTGAAGATGACTATGACTAACTCAATAGGTACTTTTTTACACATAAATACGTGTAAAAAATAATTATATGCGTGTTAACGAATAGGTAAGGTCAGAATATAAATCTGCTTTAAATATACCATCATTCTCAGAAAGGACTCCATATGTATGCAAATAGGTAAGAGTAATACACCACTCACTTATATATTGTTCTGCTTTATCTTTCAGGTGAAAACACAGTGAATAAGGTAAAATCATATTGTATTTATCCTTTTTTACGCGTTTATTTGAAAATTGAGACTGAAGCATATCAAGACGACTAAAAATACTCGTATAATAATTAGAATCAGTCGCAACTTGTTTAAGATTTGGGTTTAAATTGTAACTCTTCATTTTGTCTACATAATCAACTTCAATAGGAAGGATTGTGTGTTTATAAACCGATACATATATGGTTTTGATTAGTTTTCTGCTAGAGTTTAATTTCTTACCTCGAGGTTTATTATTGTTCTGTATACACTCTTGAATAAAATCGTCCTCTTCTTTTTTCTGTTTTTGTGTCTGTTGTAATTTTAATTTACGCATACGATATTCCATTTCTTTTCTATCGCACACGCTGCATGAGCATCCAGGTTCTTCTAAGCAAAGCATATTTAACTTGTTAAATAATTCATTAAATTTATGCAGTAGTAAGGTAATTGTGTATAGGTTATCCTCAGAAATATCAATTTTTCATATTTAAAGAAATAAAATGGTACTACTATACATATACGAAAATAAAAATAGAATGTCACCTAATACCGACATAAATACAAACACTAATAGCGATACTGAACGTGAAAAAAATGTTCAATTAGTATGGATCACCCCAAATACACAACACCAAATTGCGTATTGTGCACGCGTGTCCAACCCAGAAAACCAAGCAAATACAGAGACAGAACCTAAACTTTTACAATACTTAGCAAAGCATAAACACTGGAGTCCCTTTGAAATGGCATCTATGTGTCTTCAAATAAAGACAACTAGGTCCATAAGCCCACAAATACTTCGTCACAGAAGTTTTTCCTTTCAAGAATTTAGCCAACGTTATGCAAAGGCTGCTGACTATTCTCTTCCCCTTCTTCGTCGCCAGGATCTCAAAAATAGACAAAATAGTATCGATGATATCTCAGAAGAAACTAGGGATTATTTTGATAAAAAAGTAGAATCGGTACTACATGCATGCTTTGAATTGTATAACGAAATGTTATCTGCAGGAATTGCAAAAGAATGCGCAAGAGGTATATTACCAAGTTGTACCGATACAACCTTATATATGACCGGAACCATTCGTAGTTGGATCCATTATATACAACTACGTGGAGGGGAAGATACACAACTAGAACACCGAGAGATTGCACTTCAGGCAAAAGAGATATTATTGAGGGAATGCCCTGCGTTATCTACCCTTTTTTAACACTTTTTTATTTCCTTTTTTTGTTTTCTTTTTTAACATTTTACGTTATTTTTAATTAGAACATACAATTAAAAATGGAGGTTTTCTTCTTCAATTAAGCCTGTTTCGCTAAGTTTGTGTAGTGTATTTTTTATACATTCGTATAGTGCAGTTGTGAGTGATGATTTATTTGAGTGTATATAGGATAAACACCCAAACACAAGAAGTTCTGCTTGTGGTTTGCTTATTATTTCATCTATGTAGTCATCTACACAGAGATGTTTATCCCATAAGTCTAATGCTTCTTTTGCTTCTTCATCTACCTCTGAAATAGGTGCATACTCTTCTTGAATATATTCATCTATTACGTGATATAACGTTTCTGTGATGGATGGATAAGGAAATACTTTATTAATTAATTCAGAATGCTCTCGCATATATGGTACAACACAGTCTCGTGTAGAAGAATAATAGGATAGAACAATCTTAAAATCAACTGCGTATTCGAGTATAAATTTGATTTGTTCCGAGAGGACAGAACGTTCTAGTTTCATACATGGTAATGTCCTAAGAATACGAGAAACACATTCTGCGTGAGAGTATTCTGTGGGCATCTTTTTACTTTGTAAAAAGAGAGAGACGAACAATATGAGTTGTGAGTGAATTACTAAAAACTAGGTTTAACCAGAGTAAACTCATTTTAATATTGGACTTCAATCGTTACTTTTACTTGTGTGAAAGGGTTAGGAAAAATAGGAAATCCATATCCTTCTAGATTTGTTCCGAATGGGTTATCCTCTAAACGAAGTATTTCTCCATTTGGTAATATAATTTGAAAATGGAGGTCATCATTCTCTCGAAAAGAAATAGTCTGTGACATATCCGAACTAATTAAACTATAAAAGGTGTTATTATTATAGTACGTTACGGGAATTTTAAACAGTGCATGTTGTGCGGCAGGATTGTTGGATATGATTGTATTTTGGTAGGTTCTAGATTTCTCACTGAATAAGTTGACATAGACATGACTATAATTTGATAAATTACCACCATACCCATTTAAAACGTTTCCACTAGGTATTAATAAATTTACAATACGTACTGTTTTGCAGTTTGGATTACTAAAAATATCTGTTCCCGCATACTGTAAAGGCTTACAATTATTATACGAGTATGCCTGAATCTCATACACCTCTCCTGCAGTAACAATAGAATTAAAAGCAGTTGCTACGGTTGCTATTTTTGTTGTTCCATCATATGCAATGATTCTAGAGTATTGCCACCCTGCAGGATTTAAAGGACCTGGTCCAGGTATCCATAAATATTGATTAATGTAACTTCCTGAGACAGAAGAAGCTAATGCACCTAATTGGATTTGTGTTTTTGATGGAGAATTTACAAGGATTGTATCTCGAAGAATAGGGATTTCCTTGCGAATAGTATATTCTGTTAAAGCAACAGGAGCAAGAGAAAATCCCGGAGATACAGTTGCAACTTGTGTACTTTGGTTATACCCAGTAATCAAACAGAATTCATTTCCAATTTGAAGGACACTATTTCTGTAATAATTGATGATATCACTACTTGTAACCGCTAATGCAATTTGTGTAACAGTAGACCCTCCGGATGTTAAATTTGCTTCATATGGGAAAGATAATATAACGGGATCTTCTGAAGTAGAAGAAGTATTATTATAATGAGCGTTCACTTTTACAACAAAATCACATACATTTGGGTATGATTTTCTGTCTCTAAACTCTGAACTAATATCTATATATCGACTTGGCATCTTTTACTTTTATTGTTACGTTTATTTTATTTTTTTCTATTTTTATCTGTCTATTTTTATAAATAAAACTATACAGCTAATATATCAGAATGAAATACTCTGCTTCTGTTATCTATTCGATTATCTGTACGATTATTATCATACTCCTTTTAATACGTGCGTATACAAATAAAGGAAAATTATGGGAACCTTACAACAGGATAGTATCCTCTATTAAGAAGGCACCTCCTCCATTTTCGATACCATTTTTCCCATACTAAACCAATTTAAACATATGAACCGTATATGTATACTCAATCAGATAAATAATCACATCAAGATGTCTACCTATGCAGAACAAATTTTGCAAAAAGCAAAAGAAACAAATTGCACACAAGTTGTGGATGAAATAATAAAACGTTTCTACAACCATCCACCAACTAATTTTATACAAACACCTATTGAGTATGACCACACTGGTCAAATTATTTGTACATTATTTGTACTCAGTATACTTGCATTATTCTTACATAAAAATAATAGTAAAATACGCAGTACATCATTCATTGATTTTGTATTTAATAAAGGAATAATGAACATACTATATAGCATATTCTTACTACCTATGATGTGCATATTGCTACTTCATAGATTTATTTTCTTTTGTGCAGGAAAGATATCTTTTTCAGAGATTTATTCTGGAATAAATTATACCATCGAGAAAGATATGGATTATCATCAATTGATCTACATAGGCACTCTTCCTTTATCAAATGAAGAACATGAACACTTAAATAGAGAAGAATAGAGTATACTTTAGAACTGCAAATATATCTACTATTTATACACAAATGAATAAATTTTCAAAATTTGTAAAACATAGCATTTTAATAAAAAAGTAGTACATTTTACAAACTAATTTTATTTTTGTACTACTTTTTTTTAAAATAATTAACTTTTATAAAAATACGAAATAATAATAATAATACACAAATAATCAGAATAATACTATATTATTCACGCAAGCGCAGGAGATTCGGAAAGAACTACGTTCTTTGCAAAAGTGATATTTGTGTATCTAATCTAGATATACAATATTATAATTAACGTTAGGTATACAATTATGCTTACATATACTCCAACACAAGAATTTATATATGTTCATTTATGTGGGGTAATATTGTCTGTTTTTGCACTTCATATAGTAGAATGTTTATTCTTACCTGCATACAGAAAAAAAGAAATTATACATACCATCTCAACGATTCAGAAGTCTGGAATACTACACCTAATTGGTACAATGGCTGTATTATGCACAATTATTGAAGTGATATGCAGAGGATGCATATTTGGATATATTTGTATACATACCTTTCAATTTTCGTATCTAGTATCAAATGTTATACAATCTTTATTGTATGTTATAGTTATCTGTTTTATCCAACAGTCTCCTCTCTCATACACAAATATAACCTTAACAGACTACATTTTTTATATAACGTATGAATGGATGACTAGTATGATTTTTGGTATGATATACTATTTCACAGGTACCTTATTTATTCCTATTTTAGTAGGGATTATCATGAACATAAAAGGGATATATGTCGACTAGTAAGTAATTCTTTTTTAAACGTATATTGTTTAAAAAAATGAATAATTAATATATTAAATTACCTCAGAAAGTATCGTACTAATCATTTCGTTTACACTTATTCCTTCTTCATAAGAGTTTCTATACGTTTGGTCAGGAAGATCTAACAATTTTAATCCTGTTTGGTGATACACAAACTCTTCTATAGAGTGTAACCATTTACAGTATGCAATAAATTCGGTAGGTGTATGGAAGTGTAAATCAGTGTATGTATATTTTTTCTGTATGTAGGATGTAAACCATTGAGTCATCTTATAGTATATAAAAAGTAATCACTTACTTTACGTATAGTATCTATTTAACCATCTTTTTGTATTAACTTTTGTTTATTAGTTCCTGTATATATTGAACTAATTCTTGGTTCGTTAACCCCAGAAGTATATTCTCTATACCTGGGAAATAAACCCATCCATGTGTTGCAATCCAATGTTTTACTTTTGTTAGATTTTCGGTACAAATAACTTGTTTAAGTTCTTCAAAGTATATTGTATATACCATCTTTAGTTACTATTTATACAGTTTAAGCCTGTATAAATAAAATAGTTACCATTTAGTAAAGTCGACGAGACTTAGTAAAGTTGAGAAAACTCTTTATCATTTGTAGGGGAAGATGCGATTTCTGCATATGTCTTTCTAGAAAACTGGATCTTCTTTGGGATGATTGGCGGTGAAAAGAAAGAACGTATATTCATAATCATACTCTCTATAACCATATGGATTTCAGTTGGATTACTTATATAATCTACTAACGTAATTCCATTATTTTCTACAATAGTTTGGAATGTTCCCCCAATAGGAAATATATTCTCTACATATTCTTTATCATGCCGAGCATCTGTAGAAAACAAAGATAATACGTGTGTACCTTTCGGGATCTTTATTTTATACCATTTTACTGTCACTCCCGGATGCTGAAACAAAGGAGGTTTGTTTACCATAGGAAGAATAGAATGTTGAAACGAATGAGTATATAACACTGTATTTTCACATACGTTCATAGAGTATGCAAACAAATCATTTATTGTAGGAGGACTATTCATAATAATATATTGAAGATCAGCAATTAATTGTTGCAAAACAATCAGTATACCTACTCCATTAATTATCTCAGAATCATATAGTTGAGACATATATTGATATAATGGTTCTACTGGGAAATAATACAGGTACCCATTATTCTGTATATCACGTATACAATTTGAACACAGTTTATATACAGAATAACGAACTTCTGTATAAGAATATAGTTGTAATGCATATTTATAACGTAAAGGTAAGGTTTCCATAAATGCACGTTGTGAAGTTAACCATCTTTGTAACATCTTTCCCCTTCACAAATCGAAAGGTAAATGATTGATAAGTAGGATAGGATTATCTTACTTATTTTCAGTTTTCTGTTTGCATACCAATAGTATTTGATGTAATTGCATCATATCAATTGCAGAAGGAACATACAGGCGTAACATTCTGCTTGGAGTAGATATACTACATATACATGAATTTGAATCATAATGAACTGTACTTATTTGTGTACAATTGATATGTTTTTGTTTTGTTTGTCCCAGTAGTGGTTTAGATATCCAATATAACAATTGGCAATCTCTTGTTAAAAAGAATTTGATCGGGTGTGATGTATCGTTTGGCTTTAGTTTTGTATATATTTTACCATTTGCTACAAGTTGCAGATAAAGCTGAAGACATTCTCTATTTAGCGTATCAGACATGTTTATTACTAGTTTACTTTATATTTTAAATTAGAAATATAAAATTAATACCAAACATATGTATATGTTTCATATATAGTCACACACAACTCTCTAATACATACGATAAGTAATGTTTGGTATCCATGACAATATAGTACTCCTTGAAGGTAGTGTTCAACCCACCAGTATTTATTTTTAGTATCATCTAAGCAAATAATAACAACGACAGTGTGCAATATATTGTATCGTATGTATTCAAGTAGGACATATCGACATAGTACTTCTAGCAGGAATGGAATCTGTACATTATGAATAAAACGAATACACATAAACTTGATGGTTGATGTCTCATTACACTTATGTTCAAAGTATAACGATTCATGCAGGGTATACCTATTTTTATCAATTAATATATATAGTAGTGTGCACAAAAGTAACGGTACCATTTATATTTATATAAAGTGTGAGAGGTAAAAAGGATAGCAATAGTATCCTTTTTTTCATTTTTATATTTGTATACATACAAATACAAATACAAATACAAAGATGAAAATACCAACAGTTGTGTATATTTTTGTAGTAGCGTTTGTAGTCGTGGTTGTATTAGCGTTTGTACGTAAACATAAAAAGAATTATAATCTACCTCCTCTTGTAGTTAAAAAGATAAATAAAGGGACATTCTCTCAGAACAAAAAAGAAGTAGAATTACAACACGCATTTAGTAAGATTGGTCTTGCTCCTCGTATATATGATTTCTTTTCATGCGAAAATAATATGTATATAGTAATGGAACGATTGGATACTACTTTTTTACATTACATTACCAATAACATAGGTAAATTCACGCTTACAAGTCTTACTACATTTTATACTGGTATCCTCGCGGAGATTAATGTGATGATAAATACTGCATTTACGAATGGGTTAGTCCATGGAGATCTAACCCATGGTAATAATATTATGTTTCGCTTAGGTCCAGATGGAAAGACAATTACATCTATAACGTTCATTGATTTCGGACGTTCGCGAAGTAGAACAAATAACGTAAAAGAAATGTTCTCGAATGGTTGGTTGCTTGAAATACTTGTCAGTGCAGTATTGTATTATGCTTTTTTTAATAAGTTACCACGTGTGACAGATAATCAGTGCAAAACTATACTACAAACCAACTTTAATGATGTGAAACCTACACCTTTAGACGTAGAGTATCATACACGAAAAGTAGGTCATATTATAGACGCAGTTTGTGGTCCACTTGACCAAATGCAAATCAGCTATATAGTAGGAGAATATAAAAGTTTGGGTCAATTGGTTTCAGACGTAGATGTAATGATACGTATGGTTCGCGCGTTATATTCTGTATTTGGACTACAAGATACCCCTGAAGTATTTAATAACATAATGAACGTATTTAAACGTGAGCCATTTGGTTTAATACAGGATTGCAAAGGTGGATTAAATAGAGAGAAGATAGATGGAATCGACTATATTACAGATTGTGATTGGACACTTGGAAAAAAATTAGGTTCTGGAACATATGGAACTGCATATGAAAGTTCGTGTTAATTTTTTTAATTGAATATAAATTAAAAAAGTAAAAAGAGAGTAGTTTGTTAGTATATATCGCGTAATGCTAATAATGCAGTTTCTACCTGTTCGAGAGTGATTGGTTCTATTATTGTTTCTCCATTTGATAAATGGTCATAGAGTGTTTCAAGTGCATGAATTATTTCTTTCTGTAAGTATGTTTGGTTTGTATAAAGTTGGAATAATCCAATGATAGGATGGACGTCCATTAACATACCAACACATTTTTCAATGATTTCTTGGGATAAATTAGGGTATACCTCAATCATTGAATGGTACAGCTGAAAAGCCATAAATGTATGAGGATAAAAATCTTGGTCCTTTTCATGGATAATTGCTAAACGCTCAGATAAACGTTTACAATCAAAATGTAATCTTCGATTTGGATAGGACTCATCTTGGAGTAATAATTTGATAGAATATTCGAGTGTGTAAAAAAATTGGTGATAATGTACGACAAGAGGCTCAAGTTCAGAACTAGTATATTCTGCCATCATCCCTATTAATTTTTTAGAACATATTTCATCCGTATTCCAACCTGGGAAATATAAATTACGGAGTAAGAAATATAAACAGTTTAAAAGTTCGGTGTGATACACATCGGTTTGTTGACTTTCGATTTGTTGATTCTCAGAATATTGTGTATGTGTATCTTTATTTTGTGTATTTTTATTTTGTGTATGTCTATTATTTGAGTTTGGTTGATGTTGATATCTTGGATGAATAGTTTTTTTATTATTGTATTTACGAGGGAACATAACACTGAGTAATATGCTGATAGAGATTTATGCTTTAAATATCATTTTTATTTATTTTAGTATACTACTAGTAAATATACACACCAAAACAAAGACAGAATGCCCATCCGATTAAATATGAGAACTATTGTTATTATAACAGTATTCTTATTTATTGCGTTTATTGCATGTTCAGAAGAACACTACTCCTTTAAAACCCCTGAGGAATGTAGTCTTGCAAAATGGAATACTCTTGTAGATACATTTCAATCTAACCCACTTGAATACCAACTTCAACTTCGCGAGTGTAAAGTAGGAAATGAACCAAGAACAAAAGGTATGATGTGGGGAGTAAATTTGCAAAATATAGCAGATTCAGTCGGAGTAAATTCATCATCATTTAATCGTTTAGCTACTCTTATTTGCAAATCAAAACAGTATGAACCTATAAGTAGAGAAGCACTACACAAAGATTTACGTACATTTGTTACTGATTTTAACATTGACTTAAATCGTGCAGAATTGTGCAAATATACAACTACACAAGAAGAATGTTTCTCTAAATTTAAGACGATGGATGAATTTTTCTCACGCGATATTAATCGTGATATCCTTCGAACAAAAATAAGCGAACTTAAGTCTCTCGGAGTGAATGGAGATAATACAATACTTTCACCGGCAGATAGTTATTGCATGATATTTCCCACAGAGGATATTGCAAAACAGATCTGGATTAAAGGTAACCAATTTAGCGTAATGACTATGATAGGAAATCAAACCTTATATCGAGATGCACCAGGAGTTTCTATCGTTATTAATCGTCTTGCTCCGGGTCACTATCATAAATTTCATTGTCCAATAAGCGGAGAGATTACAACAATCACTCGATTAGGATCAAATTATTTAAGTGTACAACCTGCAATCGTACAACATCAAAATGTATACACAGAAAATGTTAGAGTAGTGTGCCAAATAAAAACAAAACAATTTGGAACAGTTAGTATGGTGATCGTAGGGGCATCATGTGTTGGTTCTGTTCGTTTAGATGGTATATCATCATTACATACTATATACTCCGATATGGTATACCAAAATGAAATGGTGCGTGAGTTAGAACAACCTATATCTGTTAAATCAGGTCAACTATTAGGAAGCTTTCATTATGGAGGTTCCACCGTTGTTCTTGTTATTCCTATTACAGACAAAAAATATCAATATAACCCATATATACTATCTGCAAGTCAAAAAGGTATTGAAACAGAAATACCTGTATTAGAACCTCTTTTACAACTTTAAAAAAGGTGTTTATTATTTTTAAACACATGTATTATTGTGTTTAAAATGAACAAAGTTACCATTCTTTTCTTGATTCAATAGAATGCACAACTTCTTTAAATATATCTCTATCCTCTGAAGAAGTACACGGAGGAAGTATAATACGTATAGAATGATATAATGATTGTAGCATACTTTCTAAAAAATCAATCTCAGGTTGAATACACACTGAAATAGTAGAAGACAGTTGTAGTAAGAAAGAATGATATGCATTGCATACTTTAATAATAGGATATATACTGGTTAATAACGCATGTACATAGAATGGTTCAGCAGAGTTGCTTAAGTGAATTATTTTATTAAATAAACGAGACATACCAAATAATATAGTTTGTTTAAACCCAAGTATCATCGTATCTAATTTTATGTTTGTTTCTATATCACCTGACTCTAAAATATATGCATAGGAAGAAAATAAGTCTGGATATTCCTCTAGATAAGAGTTAATTACAGTTGAAACAGTTGACATCTCGTGTTGCGTATTGAGTGATAGTTTGTACATAGATTACTAACGTAGTTATCAGTTTATCTTATTTAAGATGTTTAATTGTTTGGTCTATATCCGATATCAAACTTTGACATTTAGGCAAGACGTCTGTATGAACAACCTTAATTTCATGACCACCAAATCCTGCCACAACATTATTATATGTTGAGGTAGACATTTTTTCTAATAATACGGATAACTGTTTTTCATACCGTTCAACTGCAAGAATAGTACACTCATTCTTTGTTTCTAACTGTTTGTATTTAACAAATAATTCAGAGTATTTTTCTTTTTCAGAATCATATTTCTGGGAGAGTTGATTGTATTGTTTTTCTTTTTCACCTAGTTGAGAATTAAGATTACTATTTTTAACTGTTTCTTCCGCGAGTGTATGTTCAATCTCTTTATATTTACACTCATATTCTTTTAGTTTGGAATGTAGGTCTCGTAATTGTTTATCTGTTTGTTTTGATGTATATTCTTCTTTTAATTTGCACCGTTCATAATGACGTTTTAGTGCATATATATTATAGAATGATTTATTACACCATTCACACGAAGGTTTAGTTTCGGTTGTATCCATTTTGTTTAGCCTCTTATTACTAATTAACGTTTTAAATTTATTTTTACATTTTACAAAATATAAAATAATTAAAATTGACTTTCATGTATTTAAACGTTAAATAGTTAATAAAATGACCACACCATTACTTAAATGGTTAGGAGGGAAAACCCAATTATTACCTCAGGTGTTATCCCACTTTCCAACACAAATTCGAAATTATGTCGAACCATTTGTAGGAGGAGGGAGTATATTATTTGAAGTATGTTCTAGAGTGCAAAAAGGTGAAATTGAATTACACGGAAAAATAACTGCATACGATAAGAATCCTATATTAATTCAATTTTATCAACATGTCCAATCTGAACCTCTTAGAATTTATGAGGATGCCCATCAATTGCAAACAGTATACAATGAACTAGGTGAAAAAGAAAAAGAAACCT
>Ga0255220_1000006_pt1 | contig 111875 bp, 94 predicted proteins | sample Miss_Colum_RepB__FD_188423 | JGI IMG/M metagenome (GOLD analysis project Ga0255220, IMG submission 188423) | Freshwater microbial communities from Mississippi River, Louisiana, United States - Miss_Colum_RepB_8d | ecosystem: Environmental > Aquatic > Freshwater > River | place: USA: Louisiana...
GCCCGCTGTTCGCGGCGGGCGGCACGGCGATGGTGACACTGCTGCTGTGTCTGGGCCTGGCCTGCATGGGCCTGACCTACGGCCCGCTGGGCACGGCGCTGTCGGAGCAGTTCCCGACGGCGGTGCGTTACACGGGGGCGTCCATGGCCTTCAATCTGGCGGGCATTCTGGGCGGCTCGCTGGCGCCCTACATCGCGACCTGGCTGGCGGTGAATTACGGCATCGCGGCGGTGGGTTACTACCTGGTGGGCGCGGGGGCGCTGACGCTGGGGGCGTTGCTGGTGATCCTTCGGCGCTGACCCGTGGGAGCGGGCCTGCCCGCGAACAGATAGTGACTGTGATCCCGGCAGCGGCTTCCGCTTCTCCGCTCTGCGGCTGACCCGCACTCATCCTGAGTGCCCTCGCATCACCGGTAGCCACGGTCTCCCGGCTCACTCGGTGCGGGTCTTTTATGCCGCTGATCGGAGAAGCGGAAGCCGCTGCCTGCAGAGGTGCCAGCGAAGAGTTCGCGGGCAGGCCCGCTCCTACACGCCCGCGGCTGACTTCAGCGGCACCACCCTCAGCTCCACCTCGCCCCGGTCAGAGCTCAGATAGATCGCATCGTCCTGGATGGTGCAGGTCAACGCCATGTTGCGGTCACACAGGTCGGCCAGCGCGGTGGTCGAGACGGTCTCCAGAGAAAGCACGGACAGCTTGTCGAAACGCGCCAGGGTGTCTTCGGACTTCTGCCACCACGGGCCCGCGTTGCGCGGCTGGTAGGTGTAGATGCACACCGCGTCGGCGCGGCCGCAGGCCTTGCGGATGCGCTTCTCGTCGGGCTGACCCAGGTCGATCCACACGGTGATGTGTTCGGTCAAGTCCTTGTCCCAGATGTCCGGCTCGTCCTCGGTGCTGATGCCGCGTGTGAAGGCCAGGCTCTCACTGGCGTGCAGCGCGAAGGCCACCACCCGCACCATCATGCGTTCCTCGGTTTCCGACGGATGCTGCGCCAGCGTCAGCGAATGCGTGGCGTAGTAATGCCGGTTCATGTCGCTGATCTGCAGCTGCGCTTTCAGAACGGTCGATTTCATGGCCATCGTGAGTCAGCCCTGCCGCGCGCGATGGTCGAGACTGAACGGCCCGGCGCCCAGGCCGGCGATGGCCAGCAGGCCCGCCATGATGCCCAGGTTCTTCACGAAGTTCTGCGTCTCGTGCCCGCGCTGCACCGCGTCGGTGACATCCCAGAAGTCGTGCATGACGATGCTGATCACGAGCGTGAGGCCGGCCAGCAGGAAGGCAGCGATCTTCGTCTGATACCCCACCAGCAGCGCCAGACCGCCGCCCAGCTGCAGCAGGATGGTCAGCCCGAGGAACAGCGGAATCAGCACCATGCCCTTGGAGGCCATGTAGTCGGAGGTGCCCTGCATGTCGGTGAGCTTGAGGACAGCGCCGGGCAGAATGAAATACAGGCCCAGGAGGATGCGGCCGGCGAGCGGGCAGAGCGATTCGATTCGGGCAAACATGGGGGAGTCCTTGGGTGGGTGGGGGAAGGGGAGTTGCGCTTTACCACATCAGGTCGTCGGGCACCTTGTAATCGGCATAGGGGTCTACTTCGACACTGCCATCGGCGGCTTTCTGCTGTTCATTGCAGACGATCACGACGGCCGGGTCGCGCAACTGGATCTTCAACGCGGCGGCCTGAGGCACGATCTCGTAGCGGCCGTCCAGGGTGACGATGGCCAGGCGGCCGTGCACCAGATGCTCCTGGGTGGCCTTGTCGACATGCAGGGTCTTGATCTTCTTGTCATCCACGAAGTGGTAGGGGATGTCGCCGTTGTTCTTCGGCTGGCGGTTCATGGTGATGATCTGGCGGATCTGCGCGGCGACGGCCTTGCGCTCGGCGGCCAGATTTTGTTCGCGGGCCAGGGCGCGGTCGCGCTCGGCCTTCTCAGCCAGCGCCTGCAGCGCGGCTTCCTTCGCCTCGTCCACCACACCGTCCTTGCTGTGCAGCTGGGCCCGCGTCTGCTTGCGCTTCTCGCTGTTGGCCTTCTTGAGCTGCTTTTCCTTGACCAGGCCGGCCTTGAGTAGTTGTTCCTGCAGGGAAATTGCCACGGGGTGCCTCGTTCGATTGCGCGCTGTGCAAGGGCGGGCAGATTACCGTGGTGAGGTCGGGGCTGCCAGTGGATTGTCAGTGTCAGGCTTTGATCCGCGCTGCCGTGTTGCGGTCCCAGGCCGGGGTGAGGCCGGGCTGGACACGCCGTGAACCCGTCCCTGGGGGCTCGCTTTCGCCATCCATGGCTCAAGACGGTCCTGCCCGGCCTCACCCCGGCCTGGGGCCTGGCTTCAGCAGGGCATCAAGGTCTGCACTGGCAGTCGACTGCAAGGGCGATGCTGATTCTGATCGGGTGTTCTTGCTGGCACCAGGCCAGGCCCCGGGGCGTCGTCACTGCATGCAGCGGCATAAAAGACCCGCACCGAGTGAGCCGGGAGACCGTGGCTCCCGGCGATGCGAGGGCATCCGGGAGGGATGCGGGTCAGCCGCAGCATGCAGTGACGACGGCCCGGGGCCGATCGAAGCCTCTGAAGGTTCACTGGCCGGCCCTCTCCCAACGCTGTCAGCGCCGTGCCGGGCGACTGAACTGGAAGGCCAGGCGCACATCCGTGCTCGCCGCTGCCGCGCCATTGGCGTGGCGAGGTGCATAGCGCAGGGCCGTCACGGCCTCGCGCACGGCGGCGGCGAATTCCGGCTCGGTGCCCTCGGGCACACGCACGTTCTGCACGAAGCCTTCGGCATCCACGTCCACCAGCAGCGCCACTTCGCCACGCTCCCACAGGGCATGAGAGAGCTGCGGGCGGTAGATCAGCGTGGGCGCGCTGGTGCCGGCGCCCAGATTCTGCGCATGAGGCGTGGCCTCGGCACGCTGACCGAGACGCTCGTGGGCTTCCACCAGGGCAGAGAGGGTGTTGACTGACAGCTGCCGTGCTTCCGGGAAACGCTCGAAGACCGCGAGCGCCTGCTGCAGCGGGCCGATGGCCTCGGCCTCCGCCTGCTGCTGGATATGGTAACGACCGATCCAGAAATTGGCGGTGGCCAGGCGCACGCGGGCGATGTCGTTGTCGATGGCAGCCAGGTTGTCGCGCGCCAGGGTGAAGTGCGCGATTGCCTCGCGCGGACGGTCCAGGCTGAAGGCCGTGGTGCCGAGCTGGATGGCGATGATCGCGGTGAGGAAGGTATCGGGCTCGGGCTGATTCTCGGCGATCTCCAGCGCGCGCTCGTAATGAGCGCGGGCGTCGGCGAACTCGCTGTGGGCGGTGGCCGAATCTCCCAGCGCCATGAGCGGGTCGATCAGCTCCAGGGCCTCGTCGCCGTGCAGGTTCTCGGTGATCTCCAGCGCCTGCTCCAGCACGCGGGCGGCGGCGTCGCCATCGGCCAGCACATTGCCGTAGTTCATGGCCAGCGCGGCGGTGGTGGCATGGGCGTCGCCCAGTACGTCGAGGGCGAGTTCGTAGGCCTCGCGGGCGGGCGCCTCGGCCTGGGCGCGCATCTGCGGCCCCTGGGCGATCAGCGCCTGATACTGGCGATAGGCGGCATTCATGGCGGCGCGCTTTTCCTCGTCGGTCTGCGCGCTGGCAACGGCGGGCAGCAGGGCAAGGCAAAGGAGCAGACAGGGCAGGGGGTGAGTCGGGGCGGGCAGGCGCATTGGGGCTTCCTCGGGGCAAGACTCTCGTTGTTGTATGCCGCGAGGGCGAGGGCCGCCGCAGCTGTTCTTGACGCTGCGCAGCTTTACACCAGGCGTCACGAGGGCGCAATCCACTTCCGCTCAAGACAAGGCGCGGTCAGTTCGCTTACACTGCCGGCCAGCTTTTTCGCCCTCATCCGACAACAACAACGAGGTTTTCCATGTCCCGATTCCCCCGTGCCGGCCTGGTGGCCGCCCTCGCGCTCGGCCTGCTGGCCGGCAATTCCCAGGCCGCTGAACTCTCGCTGGTGCGCTACGGCCCGGCGGGGCAGGAAAAGCCCGGTCTGGTGGATGCCCAGGGCCAGCTGCGCGATCTTTCCGCCCATATCAGCGACATCACCCCCGACGTTCTCTCCGACGAGTCCCTGGATGCCATCGCCGCCATCCCGCTGGCCGACCTGCCCGTGGTACCGGGCAACCCGCGGCTGGGCGTGCCGCTGACGGGCATCGGCAAGATCATCGCGGTGGGCTTCAACTACGTGAACCACGCTGCCGAGATGCAGGTGGAACTGCCCACCGAACCGCTGATCTTCATGAAGGCCACCTCTGCCCTGACCGGCCCCTTCGATGACGTGATCCAGCCGCGCAACGGCCACAAGCTCGACTATGAGTCCGAACTGGTGGTGGTGATCGGCAAGCGCGCCCAGTACATCAGCGAGGCCGAGGTGTGGGAGTACATCGCCGGCTACACCGTGGGCCACGATGTCTCCGAGCGCGCCTTCCAGCGCGAGCGCGGCGGCCAGTTCACCAAGGGCAAGAGTGCCGACACCTTCGCCCCGGTGGGCCCGCATCTGGTGACGCGCGACAGCATCGAGGAGGTGCAGAATCTGGCCGTGTGGTCCGAGGTCAACGGCGAGATGCGCCAGCAGGGCAACACCGCCGACATGGTGTTCGGCGTGGCGAAGATTGTCAGCCATCTGAGCGAGTTCATGACGCTCTACCCGGGGGACATCATCTTCACCGGCACCCCCGCCGGCGTGGGCGACGGCATGGTGCCGCCGGTGTATCTGAAGCCTGGCGACGTGGTGCGGCTGGGCATCGAAGGGCTGGACGAGCAGCGCCAGACCATTGTGGCCCCGCGCTGATGCCAGATTTCGTCAGCAGCGGATTACAAAAAGTCACACAAAGCGCGGCGGCGCGGGTTCTTGCCTGATTAGATTCTGTGCATACTGCGCCGCTGACAGAACCCACAACAGTACAAGAATTGCGCGCTGCCTCGCTGCGGTGCCCCTCGAAAGACAAAGGCCTGGAGTTTCCCTATGAAAGTGCGTTTCGTCCCCGCGCGGCTGACTGCCATGCGTTCGCGTTCTACCGTCATGACCCTTGCCGCTGCAGCGCTCCTGCTCTCTGCCGCGACTGCCTCGGCCCAGGATGCGGCGACCGGCGGTGAGTCCACCGTGACTTACCCCGCCGAGTTCTTCGCGCAGTACGAGCCCTATTCCGTCAACGACATGCTCAACCGCATCCCCGGCATCAACCTGGCGATGGGTGGTGGCGGCAACAACGGCGGCCCGGGCAGCTCCGGCGGCGCCGACCGCCGCGGTCTGGGTGCCGGCGGTGACCAGATCCTCATCAACGGCCGTCGCATTGCCGGCAAGGAAAACGAGGGCAACGCCCAGCTGGCGCGCATTCCCGCCAACCAGGTGCAGTACATCGAGATCATCCGTGGCACCTCCGGCGATCTCGACGTGCGCGGGGGCGCGCAGGTCATCAACATCGTGCTGCTGGAAGCCGAGACGCGTTCCAGCATCGCCGCGGAAGTGAACGTGGACCACTACTTCGACGGCACCCTCGACCCGGGGGGCTCCATCTCCTGGACGGGCCAGAGCGGCGCCCTGAGCTATCTGCTCAGCGCCTCGGCCGAACCGCGCTATGAATTCCGCGACGGCAACGAGACCAGCATCCTGCCGGATGGCCGCCCCAACGACATCGTGGAGCGTCTGGAAACGCGTGATCAGACCACCAAGGTCATCACCTCCAATATCGGCTATGACCTGACGTTGAGTGACCGCGTCAACTTCAACGTGCAGCTGACCGAGGCCGACCCGCCCGCGACTGCCGAACGCAATATCGTCGACTACACCGCGCGCCCGAACCCGGTGGTGGACAGCGAGTACGACCGCATCCCCGCCACCAACGAGACCTGGGAGATCGGCGGCGACTACGAGCACACCTTCGCCAGCGGCGCCCGTTTCAAGACCCTGTTCATCGTCAACGAGAACGACACCGAAAGCACCCGCGAGGCCTATGACATCGTGGCGGGCAAGGCCGACAAGTTCCTTTATCTGGCCAACCAGGCGGTGAACAAGGAGCGCATCATCCGTTCCACCTATGCCTTCGATCTGAACGAGGCCCATGCGCTGGAAGTCGGCGTCGAGCGCGCCCAGACCATCCTCGACGCGCAGCTGCAGCTCGGGGTGAAGCGAGCCGGCGTCACCTCCCCCGCCTTCGGAGGCCTGGTGCCCAGCACCAACACGGACGCCCTGGTGGAAGAGATGCGCTACGAGTACTTCGTGGTGAACAACTGGCAGATCAACGACAGAATGGCGCTGGAAAGCACGCTGCTGTTCGAGACCTCCACCATCGAGCAGAGCGGCGATGTGCGCCGCAAGCGTGACTTCGACTTCGTGCGTCCCAAGATCGACTACCGCTTCGATATCACCCCGTCCATGCAGTTCCGCGCCTCCATCGAGAAAGACGTCGCGCAGCTGAGCTTCGCGGACTTCACCGCCAGCGTGGCCGGAGGCGACGACGATCAGACTGCACTGGCCGGCAACCCGGAACTGGTGCAGGAAAAGTCCACCCGTTACGAAGCCAACCTGGAATACCGTCTGCCCAACGATGCCGGTGTGCTCAGCAGCCGTGTGTTCTACCACGATCTGGAAGACGTGATTGACAAGGTGGATGTCTCCACCCGCACCACGATCCAGTCTGCCAACGGCAATATCGGCGACGGCAAGCGTTACGGCGCCAACCTGGATGCGAGTCTGCGTCTGGGCTTCATCGGTGCCCCGCAGATGCTGCTGACCTCGGGTCTGCAGCTGGAAGATTCCAGCGTGACCGACCCCTTCCTGGGCATCGATCGTCGTCTGCGTCAGGCCGGTCGCGGCAGCTTCCGTCTGGGCTTCCGTCATGACATCCCGGAGCGCAGCCTGAACTATGGCTTCAACTTCAACCATGGCTTCTACGGCAACCGCAAGGCCTATGACATCGACAAGATCGAGGACTACAACAGCGGCGACTTCCTGACCTTGTTTGCGGAGACAGTCGGGTTTGCAGGTCTGACCTACCGCTTCGAGGCGATGAATGCGCTGGAAGGCGAGCGCTGCCGCGAGCGTTCCCGCTATGTGGGCGGCACCATTGCGACTGGTCGGCTGGCCGAGATCGAGGATTCCTGCAGCAACACCGGCCTGAAGCTGGCGCTGAAGATCCGCGGGACGTTCTGATCCCACACCGGCTCTGCCAGCGGATGGCAGTGTCCAACGTAAGTGGTACTCCTGCCATGCCCATCGTCGGCAAGCTGAACACCCTCACCATCACCCGCCAGGTGCCCTTCGGGGTCTACCTGGACGGTGGGGTGCTGGGCGAGATCCTGCTGCCGCGACTCGAAGTGCCAGCCGGTGCCGTGGTGGGCAGCGCGGTCGAAGTCTTCGTCTATCACGACTCGGACGATCGTCTGATTGCCACCACCCGCACGCCGCGTGCACGGGTGGGGCAGTGCGTGTCGCTGCGCTGCGTGCAGGTCAATCATGCCGGGGCCTTTCTGGACTGGGGCCTGCCCAAGGACTTGCTGGTGCCCTTCGGCGAGCAGCGCGTGCCCATGCGGGAGGACAACAGCTATGTGGTGTATGTCTATCTCGACAAGCCGAGCGGGCGCATCGCGGCTTCCTCCAAACTCGATCACTGGCTGAGCGAGGACGGCTGCGGTTTCGCGGCCATGCAGCCAGTGAATCTGCTGGTGTGCGGACGCACGGATCTGGGTTTCAAGGCCGTGGTCGATGGCACCCACCTGGGGCTGATCTTCAAGACAGAGGTGCTGCAGCCGCTGCGTATGGGGCAGAAGCTCAAGGGCTTCGTGCGCCGCGTGCGCGAGGATGGTCGGCTGGATCTGTGTCTGCAGAAGCAGGGGCAGGAGGTGCGGGACGAACTCGCCGAGCTGATTCTGGCGCATCTGGCGGCTCATGGGGGCGTCTCCCCGCTGTGCGATCACAGCACGCCGGAAGCCATCCACGCTGTTTACAAAGTGAGCAAAGGCAATTACAAGAAGGCCATCGGTGGCCTGCTCAGGAAGGGCCTGATCGTGGTGCACCCGGACCACATCGCGCTGGCGCCGGCCTCGCCGTGGAAGCGTGCGGGGCGGCCGCAGCGCTGACTCGGCGAATCCTGTGGGCGGGGCTCATCTGACTCCTGTGGCAGCGGGCCTGCCCGCGATAAGTTCGCCTGCAAGCAGGCTCCAACAGTGATTCAATTCAGGAGAACATCCGCTTTGCCTCAGCCAGAGATCCTCCCCCTCGACTTCGACGACTGCTGCAACCAGATGTTGGAATTCGGCTATGCAGTTTCGCCTTCGGAACTGCACGGCCTGCTCTCAGGCGTGGTCAGCACCGGCGTGAAAATCCGTCCCGACAGCGTCATCACCCTGGTGCTCAAGCATGTGGACGCCGACACCTGCTCCGAGCGCAATCGCAGCACCCTCCTTGCCATGCACGCTTTCATCGAACGCGAGATGTTCAGCGAGGATTCGCGCTACACCCTGTTCCTGCCCGATGACGAGCTGGACCTGGGTCAGCGCCTGCGCTGCCTGGCCGCCTGGTGTCAGGGCTTTCTGGTAGGCTTCGGCACCGCCAGCGCGCAGAAGCAGATCGCGCACTTCAGCGCCGAGACCGAAGAGGCGCTCAAGGACATCGTCAGCATCGCGAATCTGTCCGAGGACCTCGATGCGGCTGAAGACGAGGTGAACGAAGCGGCCTATGCCGAGCTGGTGGAATATCTGAAAGTGGCCGTGCTGCTGATGAGCAGTGAACTGCTGCAGAGCACGCGCCGCGATGGTTGAATGAACGGAGACTTGCGAAAGATGAAGAACCTCTTGTGCCCGCGCGCCCGCCCTTCGCTGCTTCGGCGCCTGCGGGCGCTGGCGCTGAGCGTGGCACTGGCCGGCGCGAGCAGCGAACTTGCGCTGGCGCAGCAGAACTTCGATGTCACCGAGGCCTCGCTGCGCGAGCTGCAGCTGGCGCTGACTGCCCGACGCGTCAGCTCGGTCGAACTGGTCGACGCCTATCTGGCGCGCATTGCCGCGTATGACGACCAGGGCCCCGGCCTCAATGCCCTGATCCACCTCAACCCGCAGGCCCGCGCGCAGGCGGCCGCGCTGGATGCCGAGCGCCGTCAGTCCGGTCCGCGCAGTCCCCTGCACGGCATCCCCATCGTGCTCAAGGACAATTACGCGACGCTCGACATGCCCACCACCGGTGCCTCGCGGGCGCTGCAGGACTTCATGCCAGCGGCCAATGCCACCGCCGTGCAGCGGCTGCTCGACGCCGGGGCCATCGTCCTGGGCAAGACCAATCTGCATGAGTTCGCCTATGGCATCACCACCATCAGCTCCCTGGGCGGGCAAACCCGCAATCCCTACGACCCGGCGCGGGTGCCGGGCGGTTCCAGCGGGGGCACGGCGGCGGCGGTGGCCGCCAGCTTCGCGGCCGTCGGCATGGGCTCGGACACCTGTGGCTCCATCCGCATTCCCGCCGCCTTCAACAATCTGGTGGGCCTGCGTCCGACCAAGGGGCTGGGCAGCATCCACGGCATCATGCCGCTGTCCTCCACCCAGGACGTCATCGGCCCGCTGGCGCGCTCCACCGAGGACCTGGCCATCGTGCTGGACATCATCGCCGGGCACGACCCACAGGACGCCGCCACGGCGGTCATGCGCGAGCGGCCACGTCCCGCGTTCTGGAATTCCCTGCACGAGGCGTCGTTTGCCGGGGTGCGCATCGGGCGCCTGAGGCATTACCACGACAGCGCCGAGCCCGAGGTGAAGGCCGCCCTGGACGCCGCGCTGGCGCGCATGCAGGCGCTGGGCGCCGAGGTGGTGGATGTGGAGATTCCCGCGCTGGCCGATCTGCTGGCGCGCTCCGGGCTGATCGCCCAGGAATTCGAGACCGATCTCAACGCCTGGCTGGCCGCCTTCACCCCGGCCGGCCAGACGCCGACCACCCTGGAAGCCATCGTCGCCAGCGCCGCGCATCACGAGGCGGTAGACACCGTGCTCACGCGCAGTGCTGAGGCCGAACAGGATCCGGCGCGCTATCAGGCGGCACTGGCCGCGCGCCAGGATCTGCGCGCCGCGCTGAACGCCGCCATGACGGCTGCCGGTGTCGAGGTGCTGGCCTATCCACCGGCAGGCGCCCTGCCTGTCACCATCGGGGAAGCCCAGCCGGGCAATCATTGCAGCCTGAGCGCCAATTCGGGCTATCCGGCGCTGTCCGTGCCGGCCGGCTTCAGCGCGCAGGGGCTTCCGGTAGGCATCGAGTTGCTGGGCGCCGAGTTCGCCGACGAGCGCCTGGTGGCCCTGGGCCATGCCTGGGAACAGGCCACGGGCCTGCGTCGCATACCGGCCAGCACGCCGCCCCTGGGGCGCCGGCCACCGGCCGCGGCCGGGCAGGACAACACAGACGTCGGGACGGCCCTGGCCATCCATCACGAGGACACACCATGAGCAGTTGGGACAACGCCTTCAAGGGCAGCACGAAGACCGGCATGGTCGGTTCACACAGTTTCGGCGGGGCGGGCAGCTTCTTCCGCACGCCCTATGCGCGCGAGCTGAGCGGCGTCGATGTCGCCGTCAGCGGGGTGCCGCTGGACATCGCCACCACCAATCGCTCCGGCGCCCGCCTGGGCCCGCGAGCCATCCGCCAGGCCTCGCTGTCCCTGGCCTGGGAGCGTCCCTGGCCCTGGCAGACCGACCCGTTCAGTGCACTGGCGGTGGTGGACTACGGGGACTGCGAGAACAACAGCGGCGGCGGACTGCTGAGCGTGGCCCACATCGAGTCCCATGTGCAGCGGATTCTGGAGGCGGGCGCGGCCTCGCTGCTGCTGGGCGGGGATCATTTCATCAGCTACCCGAGTCTGTGCGCCCATGCGAAATTCCACGGCCCGCTCAGTCTGATTCACTTCGATGCGCACACCGATACCTGGCCCTCCTCGGGCCATGGCATCAATCACGGCACCATGTTCTACAAGGCCGCCAAGGAGGGCATCGTGCGTCCCGAGTCCTCGGTGCAGATCGGCATCCGCACCACCAACGAGGACACCCTGGGCTACCAGATCCTCTCGGCCGCCGACGTGCATCGCCAGGGCACGGCCGCCATCGTGCAGCAGATTCGGGAACGCGTGGGCCAGAATCCCGTCTACCTGACCTTCGACATCGATTGTCTGGACCCGGCCTTCGCGCCTGGTACGGGCACGCCGGTGCCGGGCGGACTGTCGTCCTTCCAGGCGCTGGACATCATCCGGGGGCTGGTGGGCATCCATCTGGTGGGCATGGACGTGGTGGAAGTGGCGCCCGCCTATGACCATGCGGAGATCACCGCGCTCGCCGCGGCGCAGATCGCCATCGAAATGCTGTGTCTGTACGCCCAGTCGCGTGCCGGCCGTCAACAGAAGCAGGCGCCGCAGCGCCCCTGACAGGAGAGACGTGTGAGCGAGACGCCGCAGCACCCGACCGCGAACGCCAGCAGCGCCTGGAACCCCCGTGACGCCGAGGAACTCTATGCCGTCAAGACCTGGAGCGCCGGTTTCTTCGGCGTCAACGACAAGGGGCACGTCAGCGTGCATCCTTTGCCTGGCTCCGAGCTGGAGATTGACGTCACCGAGGTCATCGACGCAGCGGTCAAGGAGGGTTGCAGCTTTCCGCTGATCCTGCGCTTCCAGGACATCATCAGTGCCCGCGTGCGCCGCCTCAATCTGACTTTCCGCGAGGCGATTGCCGAGGCGGGCTATCAGGGCGAGTACCGCAGCATCTACCCGATCAAGGTGAATCAGCTGCACGAGGTGGTGGCCGAGGTCATGGAGGCCGGCAAGCCGTTCAATATCGGCCTGGAGTGCGGCTCGCGCGCCGAGCTGATGGCGGCACTGGCGCTGGTGAGCGACGACACGCTGCTGCTGTGCAACGGCGTCAAGGATCACTCGATGCTGACACTGATGCTCAACGCCCAGCAGCTCGGCCAACAGGTGCTGCCCGTCATCGAGAAATACAGTGAATTCGAGCAGCTCATGGTGCTGGCGGATCAACGCGGCCTGGTGGGCGACAAGGCGCCTCGGCTGGGGGTACGGGTCAAGCTGTCCACGCGCGGCGCAGGCCGCTGGTTCGAGTCGGGCGGCTCCGGCTCCAAGTTCGGCCTCACCGTGCCCGAGCTGGTGAAGCTGGTGCACGAGCTGGAGAAGCGCGGCATGCGTGAACAGCTGGCTCTGCTGCACTTCCATCTGGGCAGCCAGATCAGCGACACCCAGGTGCTGCGCACGGCGGTGCGCGAGATCGCCCAGTTCTATGCTGATCTGCAGGAGCGCGGCGTGCCGGTGCAGTACCTCGATGTCGGTGGCGGCCTGGGCGTGAATTACGGCGGCAGCTACGGCGGCGAATATGCCGAAGTGGAATCCTCCATCCATTACGGGCTGAACGAATATGCCAACGTGGTGGTGTTCGCCGTGAAGGAGATCTGCGAGGAGCGCAGTGTGCCCATGCCGACGCTGCTGTCGGAGAGCGGGCGTGCCCTGACGGCGCATCACTCCGTGCTGGTGGTGCCCGTGCTGGGCGTGCATCGTCCCGACGCGCCGCCGATGCCCGAGCCGCTGGCCGAGCAGCCGGCCGTGGTCAAGCGCATGCAGGCCGCCGCGCAGGAGGCGAGTCATGTGCACTCACGGGGCAAGCTGACGGAAGTGATTCACGACGCTCAGGAGGCGCGGCTGGAGGCCGAACAGCTGGCGCGGCTGGGCTATCTGAACATCGAGCACCTGGCCTTCGTCGAGAGCCTGTACTGGCGCACGGCGCGCGAGGTGCTGCAGCGCTTCACGGCGCTGGACATCGAGCCGCGGCCGGCCGAGCAGCTGGAGCTGGAGAAGCAGCTCACCGATCTGTATCTGTGCGACTTCTCCGTGTTCCAGTCGATTCTGGACCACTGGGCCATCGGTCAGGTGTTCCCGGTGATGCCGCTGGATCGACTCGACGATGAGCCCACCCGGCGCGGCCAGATCGTGGATCTGACCTGTGACTCCGACGGCAAGATTTCCCAGTACGTCAGCAGCAATGCCAACAAGGCCTGGCTGCCCCTGCATGATTACCGCCCGGGCGAGCCGTACTACGTCGGCGTGTTTCTGGTGGGCGCCTATCAGGAGATTCTGGGCGACGCCCACAATCTGCTGGGCCGGGTGGGCGAGGCCCATGTCTACGCGAGTGCCGACGAGCCCGGCAACTTCTGGATCGAAGAGACCCTCAAGGCCATCAGCATCAAGGACATGCTCTCGACCGTGCAGTATTTCCCCAGCGATCTCGACCGCCGCATGACGGAGCTGATCCGCCGCAAGATCGAGGCCGGCGTGGTGAAGCCGGCCGAGGGCATGCGCATCCTGAACAATTACACCAGGCGCCTGGACGACAGTACCTATTGCGATACCGACGCCGTGCGCGCGCCCCAGGGCTGAGTGCCCAGGCGCTTGCAGTGCCGGGCTCAGCGTACTGGAGCCGGTGCTGGCGTTGGCCTGGCGTCGTCATCGCCATTGAAGAGGCCGCGCAGACCACTGCCCAGAGACTGCACTGCGCCGCCCACCGCATCCCCCACGGCACTCGCGCTGTCGCGCAGCTGCTGCCCCGCGCTGTCCAGCACGGTGCGGGTATCCGGGATGCCTTCAAACAACAGTGAGCGATTCAGCGCGGCCAGGATGTCCCGCGCCGCCTCGGGGATCGTGGCCGCTTCCTCTTCCACGCCGATATTCTGCAGGCGCAGATCAGGCAGGGAGAGCGGCGCCCGCGTCACCTGCGTGTAGAGCGTGATCTGAGGGCGGCGAATCAGCAGTTCGCGAATGATGACGCGCTTGCCCGGTGGCGCCGCGTCGGGCGAAGCCTCCACCACCGGTGCCGCCGTGGCGCTGGGCAGATTGTCGAGCAGCGCGCGAATGTTGTCGGTGATCACGCGGCTTTCGTAATTCACGCGCGCATCGCTGACTTCGATGCGGGTGATCTCGATGACATCGGTCAGCAGGGACAGCAGCGACACGTCGAAGTCCAGGGACTCCAGCGCGATGGCGTAGGGCGCGTCGTAGCCTTCGACATTGGCGATGCTGAGGCCGCGCACGCTGCCGCGGCCGGTGAGTGGCGAGAGACTGGCGCCTGTGACGGTGACGGGAGTGCCGAGGGCGCTGCTGCCAGCGACCTCGACACCGCGGCGGATCAGCTGATCAAAGTAGACATAGGTCAGCAGCGCGATGCCGATGGCGAATATCAGGAGAGTCAGCAGGAGTTTCTTGAACATGGGTGACGCTTCGCTCAACGGATGTGATCAAGGTTTGCTCGATTGTGAAGAGCGAGGCGGCGGCTGTCGAGCATTGTCATCCGCTGGGTTCCCCCAGTGGCTTCTCGACCTCTCCCACATCATTCCTGCTGCGTGGTACTGCTCGACACGGGTTCGGCATAAAGGTACCTAGCGAGTTTGACAAGCAGGGGCAGGGTGAGCAGGAGGGTAACGCTCAGGAACATGCCGAGTTGGATGAACATATTGTCCGACACGAAGGAGAACAATCCGATGGCCTGCGAGAGCGGGGTGTTGTGTCCGAAAACCGCGATGGTATTGCTGCCGGCGACAAGAAACAGCTGGAACAGATAGTACAGAGGGAAAATGAAGATGGCGGCCTTGAACACGCTGGCTGCCAGGAATTCCTCGAATCGATGTCGGTGCCGCTCAGCCAGGTAGACGCAGATCAGAAAGGTGAGGTCGACCAGATTGGGAATCGGGGACAGGATGATTCCTGAGAGCGAGTCGACATTGACAAATGGGTTGATCTCGTTGCCGTTCGTGTTGTTCAGGAGGTACCAGGTGCTGGCGATGTCGATGGCGCTCACGATCACCAGAAGTGCTATCAGGATGGTGGGTCTCATGGTGCTTGACGTTGCCTCACATTCCTCGCTGAAGGATATGGCCGGACGATATGTCTGCAGTACTTGAGCAAACATTCGGGGCGTATATTTTGAGACCAACCTTGGTCAACAAGGGCAGTCCCGCTACATTCAGAATTGCCAAAGAAATTACAGCAAGCTCATGCCTGTCCTCTGTAATGAAATCGAACAACGAAGCAAACCAGGGAAGAGGAGTACCCAGGCCCATTGCCCCGAAAAGGTTGCTTAGGCAAACGATTGACATCATCCATATAAAGAAAAGTGGCATGAGGCACATAGGAGCAAGTGGATTCTTGCTTGAAAGAAGCGAGTGAACCTTGTTTGTATACACCTCGGTAATCACGACCCAGACTAGAAAAAGCATGGATAAACTGAGAGGGACTGGAGAAAGGAACAAAGTCATTAGACTTTCGGTGTCCACGTGAGGGTTTGACTCCTCGCCCAGGTTTTCCTCCAGAGCTATCCATGTCGACAATCGGTCGATGATCACTAGCAGTATGGAAATATAGATCAACACAAAAGCTCTCACTCTCAACCTCGCTTGAAGGAGGGGAGCTAGACGCTCAAGCTCCCCACGCTTCTTGGAATTGCCCGAAACTATCTGCAGGCTTGCTCTTCCTCACCCCACACGGAGCTGATACCACTCCAGACCAATTCCGCTGTCTTAGCACCAAGAGTGGCGCCAAAGGTAGTTGCAAAGGCAACGCCAGCAATTCTTGCGCCAGCGATTATCAATGGTGCAATGCCGCCGGAGACTGATTCGATCTCCTCTTCCGAAAGCTCGCGCGGCGCCGGCAGCAACACGCCTGGTTGAAAAGATCCGCAAGCGAACGCGGGCTGATAATGGCTGATGGCAAACTGATTCATTTCATACACTCCTTGTACTGATTGGTTGTGAATGTCGGTGTCACGAAGAAGGTGGCGGATGGCTTCGCCTGCCTGCTCCGACACAGCACTGCTGGCCTGTGCAATTCGAGTAAAGACCAGGTTTTCAGATCCTGCAACCGGACTCATCTCGCTTCAGCCAAGCAGATTCAAGGTGTCGAACTGCGCCTTGCAGGCCGGCGTGAACAGGCCGATGGCCTGCATGTTCAGCGCCAGCTGGCGAAAGCGATTGCGATTGAGCTCTGGGTTGCGCAGGCGATACTCACGCAGGTGACGGCGCATCGCCGCCACAGGCCAGCCCTGACTGGTGGCGATGCGGGTGTAGATCGACAGCGAGCCCGCCAGCGCAATCGTGGCATTGAGCAGTTGCAGACTGCAGTCATCGCGCGTGGCCTGATCCATGGCCGCCACACGCTGGCGCAGGTACTCGGTGCCAAAGCGCACATGCCGCGCTTCGTCGCGCAGGATGTAGTCCACCGCGTGCCGCAGGGCGGGGGCGCGACAGTGATGCCGCAGTTCCTGCAGTTTCGCCAGAGCCAGGCTCTCGATCAGCACCTGGCAGAGCAGGAGCTTGCGCTCCCAGCGGCTCTCCTGCAGCGCGTGCCTGATCAGTGTCAGCAGGGCGTCGCTCGGGGGATGAATCACGCCGACCGTGCTGCGCAGATAACGTGCGAAGAACTCCACGTGGCGCGCTTCGTCATGCACCTGCGCGCTGCACAGCAGTTTCGCCTGCATGTCGGGCAGCAGCTGCACGAGTTGCGCGCTGACCTGCAGGGCCGCCTGCTCGCCGTGCAGGATCTCGCTCAGCTCCAGGCCGTGCTGCCACCAGCTCAGCGTGCGTTGTTCGTCTTCCGGCAAGGCCTCGTAGAGCGCGAATCCGCACAGAGGATTGCTGCTGCGCGTGCACGGAAACTCGCGCTGCCGAGGCCACGGCACCCAGGGGATGTCGGTGCTGGCATTCCAGCTGCCGGCTTTGGCCAGCTCGTACAGACGCGTGAGCTGCGAGCCGGAATTGTCGTATTCCCAGGACAGGTGCCCCGGCGTGAGGGCCGCACTGGCGGCCGCGTGAACGGGCTGGGTCATGATCACACTCCTTGTGCCTTCTGCTTCGAGCGTAGCTGCGCTTTGACGCTTTGCAAATGCCTGCCTATAGTCGAAAGCGACAGGATGCAAGGAGTGCATGTCATGAACGCAGTGCAAAGTTCCAGTGGATGGGACCTGTTGTCCCTTTTTGAGGAAAGCGTGGCGAGGAACGCCCAGAGTCCCTTGTTTTCCTATCTTGGCCGCGATGGTGAGGCGCGCGATTGCTTCACAGTGCAACGGCTTTACAGCGAGGCTGCCGCACTGGCAGCAGTGCTGCAGGCCGACGGGCTGAAAGGGACAGTGGTGGCACTGGTCTATCCTCCGGGCAGTGGATTCGTCACCGCATTTCTCGCGGCGATCATGGCCGGAGCCCGGCCCGCGCCTCTGTGTCGAGCACGCAGTCGCGACTGGCAAAGCATCGCGCTCACGCTGCGCCAGTGTGCTGCCTCCGCGCTGCTTGTCCCCAGCGCAACAGCCGACAGTCTGCCCGCCGAGATTCGCGCACTTCCCGGGCTGCAGGTGCTGTCAACCGACACGGTTCAGGGGGACGCCGCGCTATGGCGACGCCCTGCACTCGCGGCGTCGGACACCTGCTTCATTCAGTTCACCTCCGGTTCCACGTGCACGCCGCGTGGCGTCGAGATCAGCCACGACAACATTCTGCACAACTGTGCGCTGATCGCCCGGGCCTTCGCCATCGAGGCTCAGGACATCGGCGTGAGCTGGCTGCCCCTTCATCACGATATGGGGCTGATTGGTCACGTCGTGGTGCCTCTCTACACAGGAGTACACAATTTCTTCCTGTCGGCGCGGGATTTCGCCGCGCGGCCGGCGGCATGGCTGGAAGCCGTGGCGCGCTGCCATGGCACCATCAGCGGTGCGCCGGACTTTGCCTACGCCTTGTGTCTCGAGCGCGTGACGCCAGAGCAGGCAGCGCAGCTGGATCTGAGTCGGTGGCGTGTGGCTTATTGCGGGTCCGAGCGCGTGAACGCCGGCACCATGGCGCGTTTCGCCCAGCGCTTTGCCGCCAGCGGCTTTCGGCAGGAGTCTCTGCTGCCTTGCTACGGCATGGCAGAGGCCACGCTGTTTGTCAGCGCCCAGCGTGGCCTGAAGATGCATGCTCGCGATGACGGCCGCTGCGATGTCAGTGTGGGAGAGCTGGACCCGCGTCGTGATGATCCCTGCATTCGCATCGTCAGCACGGTGGCTGACGAGGAGTGCGCAGTGGGCGAGGTCGGCGAGATCTGGGTCCGTTCGCGTTCCGTCGCGCGAGGCTATTTCCAGGGCGAGGCTGCCGATGACGGGGTGTTCAATGCCCGCCTCGCGCGCGAGGGCGGCTTTCTGCGCACCGGCGATCTCGGTTATGTGCAGGATGACACTCTGTATGTGACGGGCCGTTTGAAGAACCTGATCAAGCGCCGCGGTCGCAGCTTTCATGCCGAGGACATCGAGGGCGAGGCCCGGGCCCTGTTGCATGGCCAGGGTATTGCGCGCTGTGCAGCCTTCGATCTGGAGACGGAAGACGGTGCCGCGCTGATCCTGCTGCTGGAGCTGGATGGCTCCTGTGCGCCTGCGCAGGTGCAAGCGCGCCTGCCGGAGCTGCAGACCCGCCTGTGGTACACGCCTGGCATCCTGGTGTCCCGCATCCGGCTTGTTCCCCCACGCTCGCTGCCGGTGACCACCAGCGGCAAATTGCAACGCGGCCGCTGCCGCGAACGCTTTCTGGCGGGGGAGTTCGCACATGTCTGATGCGATTGCCGCCATCGTCCTGTGTCATCTGCAGGCCGCGTGTGCAGACGGGGATTCGGCCGCAGCCCTGCTTGCCGAGACGCCGCTGGCCAGCCTTGGCATTCATTCACTGCGGCTGATTGAACTGGTCTACGAACTCGAAGTGCGCTTCGAAACTCAGATTGACGAAGAACGACTGGCACGCCTGCAGACAGTGGGCGATGTGCAGCAGATGTTCGTCGCAGCCATACAGTCTCCATCGCAACAGGACGGCGCGCAGGAACAGGACCCCCTCAGCGCACGCGGTGAAGCGCCATGAACTGCAGAAGTGCGACACTGAAGGCCCTGCAGCACGCCGAAACAGCCCGGCACCGGGGCGATCATCAGCAGGCCATGCGGCATGTCTGCTCCACACTTCTGCTGCACCTCGCTCAAGTGGACTTTCAACGTGCTTTCGCAGCACTTCCGGTGACGGAGTTTCTGGAATGTGGCGTTCGTTTCGTGCTGACAGAGGCCGGTCCCAGGCCAGAGTTCCTCAAGCGCGAGTTTTCGCAACAGGATTGTGAGCGCGCTCTCCAGCTTGGCCGAGCAGTGCTTGCGGAGCCTTTGCCGCGCACTGTTCAGGAACGCCTGCACGCGTGCCTGCAGTGCTGGAGTGTGCGGCTCATGCAGGCCGCGCAGCCGACTGCTCTGCACGCCCGGCTGCTGCGTCTGCTGCATGCCCTGCGGACACCGCTGCGCCGCACATTGCCTGCACCACGCCAGCGCGACGAGGCGAGCGCTCAGCTGATCAGTCTCCTGTTGCACGAGCCACTCGAGAATGCGCGGCGTCTGTTGCAGCGACATTGTCTGGAGCAGGAATTGCTGCGACTGCGACAGCAGCGCAGACTTGGCAGCCACGGGCCTGTACACTGGCCGGACCGTGACGCTTACCGGGCCTGGCTGTGCCAGCATCCCGGATCGCGCGTCCTGGTGAGCTTGCACATGGGCCACTATCGCGAGGCATTCCACTGGCTCGCCGCCGAGGCGGAGGCGGGGCGTCAGGTGATCTCGCTGCAGCGGGAACTCGACGACACGCATATGCATCTGCACCAGGTCGATGAGCGACTGCGACACGTGGTGCAGGGGCGCGAACTTCAGACTCCGGGGCGTGTGGTGGCGGCCTTGCGCGGTGGCAAGACCACACTTGCGGTCCTGTGCGATCTTGGTCCGCGCTTCGGCGTCACCGAGACGGTGACACTGTTTGGTTACCCCGCGCGACTGGTGCGCGGCCCGGCGCTGCTGGCGCTTCTGGGAAGGGCCCCGCTGTTGCCCTTCGTCATGCTGTCTCGGGGCAGCCAGGACAGCCTGTTCATGGCGCCTGCCATACTGCCGCATCTGAAGTCTGGCGAGACGCTGGCCGAGGGCGTGCGGCGCATCACCGCGCTCCTCGCGGCGCATCTGGAACGCTGGGTGCGCATGGCGCCCGAGCAGTGGCGCTTTCTGCCGAGCGCAGGGATGTACCTGCAGGCGGGCGCCACGGAGACAGGTCGTGGACACTGACCTGTTTCGTGCCGAGGTCCTGCTGCGTCGGCAGGGTGGCGACAGGGGCGAGGTCCTGCAGTGGGAGGCTCCGCATGGGCGGGCATTCCTGCTGTTCTTCCTGGGGCTGCTGGGTGTCTTGACCGGCTTCGCCGCTCTGGCACCGGTCAGTCGCGGCGAAATGGTGCGCGGCGTGCTCAGTCTGGATGCCGGACTCAGCAAGCTGCATGTGCCCGTCAGCGGCCATGTGCAACAGGTGCTGGTGCAGGAAGGGCAGCTGGTGGAGGCGGGGCAGGTGCTCTTGAGTGTGGTGCCTGCCGCCTTTGCAGCTGCCAGTCCTGCCACCCACCAGTTTGCGGCACAGGCGCTGCAGCAGCAGCAAGCGGCCCTGCTTTCCCAGCAGTCCCTGTTGCAGAAGCGCATGCGGGTGGACGCTGATGCGCTGCAACAACGCCGGCAGGCATTGCAACAAGCGCTCGCACTCCAGCGGGAGCAGCACTCCCTGCTGTCACAGCGCCTCGGCCTGGCAGAGCAGGCACTGGAGCGTAGTGCCGCCTTGCTGGCGCGCAGGCTGCTTGCCCCGGCAGCGCACGCGCAAGCGCTGGAGGCGCAGGTCATCGCCCGGCAGGGCCAGGTGGAACAAGGGCTTGAGCTCAATCGCCTTGAGGATGCCTTGTTCAGTCTGGAGCAGCAGGCGCAGCAAACCGAGCTGGGACAAGCTGCCGAAGCGCTGCGGCTGGAGATCGCGCTGTCGCAATTGCAGGTGCAGCAGCGCGAGCTGTCGCAACAGGCGCAGGCCATGTTGCGGGCGCCAGTGGCAGGGCGGGTTGGGACCTTGCTGGTGGCCGCGGGGATGCCAGTGGATCCCGGGCGGCCGGTGCTCAGCCTGCTGCCGGAGTCCGGCCAGCTGGTCGCGCAGTTGTTTGTCCCTTCGCGCGCCGCCGGGCAATTGCGGCCCGGGCAGCAGGTGCAGCTGGTTTACGACGCCTTTCCGCAAAGCATTCATGGCAGCTTTCCGGCACGAGTCGCCAGCGTGTCCGCCGCGACCGTCGATCCGCGCGAGTATCTGGTGCCCTTCGATGTCCCGGAGCCCGTCTTCCTGGTGTTGGCTCGACTGGATGTTGACGATGCTTCGACGCAGGTTCCCGGCACGCTGCGCGCGGGCATGCAGTTTTCGGCTCATGTGCAGACGGGGCGCGAGAGCCTGCTTTCGCGCGTGACGGCGCCGCTGCGGCGCCTGGAGCCCCTGCTGTGATGCCGGATCTGTTCGCGGGGCGCCATGCGCTGCCGGTGATTCTGCAGTCGGAGCGGGCCGAGTGCGGACTGGCCTGTCTGGCGATGATTGCCAGCTTCCATGGGCGGCGCATGGACCTGAATACCATGCGACAGCGTTATGCGATCTCCGCGCGGGGTGCCACGCTGGGCGATCTGCAGGCCATCGCGCGGGATCTTTCTCTGCAGACTCGCGCCTTGCGACTCGAGATGGCAGATCTGCGGTCGCTGCAGCTGCCTGCCATCCTGCACTGGGACATGAATCACTTCGTGGTGCTGAAGGCTGTCCGGGGCAGGGAGTTGTGGCTGCATGACCCGGCCACCGGCCTGCGCTGCTACACCCTGGCAGAGGCCGCAGCCCACTTTACGGGCGTGGCGCTGGAATGCCTGCCCCTGGCCGGCTTCGAGCGTGCAGACGAGGTGCGGCGCTCGCGCCTTGGCGAGCTGTTCGTGCGCGATGCGGGATTCGCGCCGGCACTGCTGCAGCTGCTGCTGCTCTCGGCTGCCCTGCAGGCCGCCAGCATCGGCAGCGCCTTCTACCTGCAGCTGGTCATCGATGAGGGCGTTGTCCGCGCCAACACCGATATGTTGATCGTGCTGGCGCTGGGCTTCGGGCTTCTTGCGCTCGTCAGTGTGGGCATGCGCTGGGTCCGCGGCATGCTGCAGCTGCACTTCTCCAATCAGCTGGGCTTCCAGATGGCGGGCAATCTCCTGCATCACCTGATGCGTCTTCCTGCCGACTACTTCGCCCGCCGCCACACGGGCGATCTGGTCTCGCGCTTTGGGGCCATCCGCGAGATTCGTCAGGTGCTGAGCGAGGAGCTGCTCACGGCGGTGCTCGACGGCTTGTTCGCCCTTGCGGCACTGGCAGCCATGCTCTGGTTCAACGCCGGGCTGGCGCTGCTCGTGCTGCTGTTCGTGACGCTCGAGGCGCTGCTGCGCCTGGCGGTCACCCCGCTGCTGCGGCAGTTGTCCGAACAGCGCATCGCGGCCGAGGCCCGCACCAGCACGGAACTGATGGAGTCCATGCGCGCCATGGAAATCATCAAGTTCTACTGCGCCGAGCTGGCCCGCATCCACAGCTGGCGCAATCATCATGCCCTGCAGATCAATGCCCAGGTGCAGCTGTCCCGGGTCCTGGTGCGGGTCGAAGCCGCCTATGGCGTCCTGCATGGCCTGGAGCATGCGCTGGTGGTGTATCTGGCGGCCAGTGCTGTCCTGACGGGCGCGCTCACACTGGGCTTCGTGACGGCCTTCATTGCGCTGAAGACGCACTTCGCGGGCGCCATTCGCGCCTTCATCGACAAGCTGGTGCAGATGCGCCTGCTGCGTCTGCAGCTCGAGCGCATCTCCGACATCACCTGTGCCGAGCCCGAATTCGGTTCGCTGCACCTGCCGGCGTTGCGTCTGTCCGGGCCGGCGACTCTGCAGCTGCAGCAAGTCAGCTATACCTATCCCGGGCTGCGCGCGCCGGTCTTTACCGGCCTGGATCTGGCTCTCGGCGCGGGCGAGATCGTGGCTATCACCGGGGCGTCCGGCTGCGGCAAGTCCACCTTGATCCGACTGCTGGCCGGTCTGCTGCAGCCTGACTCGGGGCTGCGGCTGGTGGATGGCGAAACGCAGCAGCAGGCCGACGCCCTGCGGCGCTTTCGTGACAGTTGTGCGGGGGTATTGCAGGGAGAGCAATTGTTGTCCGGCACCTTGCTGGAGAATGTGGGCATGTTTGCCGACGAGGTCGATCACACGCGCCTGCAGCAGGCGGCCCGCATGGCTCGCATCGACGGCTTCATCGCTGCGCTGCCCATGGGCTGGAACAGCCTGGTCGGGGATATGGGGTCAATCATGTCGGCGGGGCAGGGACAGCGGCTGCTGCTGGCGCGGGCCTTCTACAAGCAGCCCAGAATTCTGTTTCTGGATGAGGCGACGGCCAATCTCGACCCCGATGTTGAGAGGGAAATTCTTCAGGAAATCAAAGCGCTGGGGGTCACTACCGTGCTGGTGACGCACCGCGAGGCGCCTTTGCGGGTGGCGACTCGCATCGTGCATCTGGCGGGCGGGCACCTGCATGAAGTGCCCTGCGCGCCCGCACAGAGCGCGGCCTGAGGCCTTAGTCCTGCGCCTCCTCCACAATCGTGGAGATAGTGTCCTGGTCGTGAATCTGCTTCAGCGCCCCGGTGAAGATGTTGTAGTGCCAGCCCTTCAGGCTGAGGGTGCCGGCTTCCACGCGGGAGCGGATCCAGGGGTAGGTCATCAGATTGCGCAGGGAATAGCCCACGGCGGCCTGTTCGCAGTAATTGAAGGTGGCGTGGTCATCCAGCTTGTTCGGGTCGGCCAGCTTGGCCACCGGGGCCACGATGGACATCCAGCGGGCAATGAAGGTGTCCTTGGGCATGGACTCGGACTGCAGCACCAGCGAGCGGATGCCGCCGCAGCGTGAATGGCCCAGCACGATGATCTCGGGCACTTCCAGCACGGTGATGGCGAATTCCAGCGCGGCGCTGGTGCCGTGGTAGGACCCTTCGATCTCGTAAGGCGGCACCAGGTTGGCCACGTTGCGAATCACGAACAGCTCGCCCGGTTCGGTATCGAAGATCAGCGCCGGTTCCATGCGGGCATCGCAGCAGGCGATCAGCACGTAGTTGGGGCGCTGCTCCTGCGCCAGCTTGCGCAGTTTTTCGCGGTTCTCGGAAAAATAGCCGTTCTTGAAGCGCTGGTAGCCAGCCAGAAGTTTGTCACTCATGTCGTCGTCCTGTTGTTGTTGCTGCGGCCAGCTGCCTGTCGCCGCTTGTTGCTGCGTAGTCTGAAACCGTCAGTGCCCGGCTCACTCGGGCAGGATGCGCAGTATCCCGTTGCCTTCCGTGGCCACGTAGATGTAGCCGTCGGGACCCTGCTTGATGTTGCGGACCCGACCGATGCCGGGGAAGACATTCTCGCTGGCCACCACATGGTTGCCTTCCAGCACCAGGTGGACCATGTAATTGAATTTCAGCGAGCCCACCAGCAGATGCCCCTTGAGTTCCTGGCCGTAATTGTCGCTGGTGATGAAGGCCATGCCAGAGGGCGCAATCGATGGGTCCCAGTAGAACACCGGCTGTTCCATGCCTTCGCGGCTGGTAGCCTCGGCCAGTGGCCGGCCGTTGTAGTCCAGGCCGTAGCCCACCAGTGGCCAGCCGTAGTTCAAGCCGCTGCGGATGATGTTGATCTCGTCGCCGCCCATGGGGCCGTGTTCGTGTTCCCAGATCTCGCCGGTGTCGGGGTGCACTGTCAGTCCCTGCGGGTTGCGATGCCCGTGGGAGAACACCGCGGCCTTGGCGCCGGGCGTGTTGACGAAGGGATTGTCGGCCGGGATGCGGCCGTCGTCGTGCAGTCGGTAGATCTTGCCGCCGTCCCGCTCCAGCGGCTGGGCGTTCTCGAAGTGAGCGCCGCGCTCGCCGATGGAAAAGTAGAGGTAGCCCGCCGCGTCGAAGGCAATGCGGCTGCCGTAATGCGCGCGGCTACCGGTATTGCCCTCGCCCTTGTAGAGCACCTGCTGTTCCACCAGCGCATTGCCCTGCAGCTTGGCACGCATCAGCGCCGTGTGGCTGCCGCCGCCGCCCTCGGGGCTGGCATAGGTGAGATAGAGCCAGCCGTTGCTGGCGTAGTCCGGATGCAGCGCGATGTCGAGCAGGCCGCCCTGCCCGTTCACGTGCACCGGGGGCAGGCCCTCGATGGCGCTGAGCTCGCCGCCGCTGACGCGGTAGAGCTGCCCGCCGCGATTGGTCACCAGCAGGTCGCCGTCGGGCAGCCAGTCCATGCCCCAGGGCACGGGAATCTCGTCGGTCACCAGCTCGGTGCGAAAGCCGGGCTGAGTCTGTGCCTGCAGGACCGCAGGCAGCAGGGTCATGGCCAGCAGGGCCAGGCCGATCATGGGAGCGGTGCGAAGCGGGCGGGGTGAATGCATGGGCAGTCCTCTGCGGGTGAGCCGGTGCGCTGTCTGCCGGCGGGGGAGCGCCCGATTGTAACCAAGTCCGCGTGGGTGGCACACCACCCGCGCACTCCTCTAGACGGGCGTCAGCAGGCGCTCGCCGGCAAAGAACGCGGCCAGATTGTCGATGACGAGCTGGCCCATGGCCTGCCGGGTTTCCACGGTGGCGCTGCCGATATGCGGCAGCAGTACCACGTTCGGCAGGGCACGCAGGGCCTCGGGGACCTCGGGCTCGCGGGCGTAGACATCCAGCCCGGCGCCGGCGATCACTCCCTGCTGCAGGGCCTGGATCAGCTCGTCCTGGCGCACTGTGCTGCCACGGCCGACATTCAGGAAGATGCCCTGGGGGCCCAGGGCGCGGAACACGTCCATGCCCACCAGGCCCTCGGTCTCGCGGCCGCCCGGCAGCATCGAGAGCAGGATGTCGCTGTCCCGCGCCAGCGCCTCCAGGCTGTTGTAGTAGGGAAACGGCAGATCCGCCTCGCGTCGGTTGTGGTAGGCGATCTTCATGCGGCAGGCCAGCGCACGCAGGGCGATCTCCTCGCCGATGGCGCCCATGCCGACGATGCCCAGGGTCTTGCCTGCCAGGGACTGGCCGAAGGGGAAGGGGCCGCGCGACCAGTCGCCGGCGCGCACGAAGGCGTCAGCCTGCACCAGTCTGCGGGAGGTCGCCAGGATCAGCCCCAGGGCGATGTCGGCGACGGCGTCGTTGAGCACGCGGGGGGTATTGGTCACGCTGATGCCGCGTGCGCGGGTGATGCCGAAGTCGATGCCGTCCACGCCCACGCCGAAGCAGCTGATGATCTCCAGCCTGGGCAATTCATAGATCAGGGGGTTGGTAGCCCAGGACGCCGAGGCCACCGCGACGCAGTCGGGGGCGAGGCGTGCGATCAGCGCGCGCTGCTGAGGCTCATCGAGCAGCCAGAGCTTGTGGGTGTCATAACGCGCCTCCAGCGCCGCGACGGTGTCGGCGTGGAAGGCATTGGCGATCAGCAGGGGCGGGCGAGTCATCATGCCGGGGATTCTAGCAGACAAACTCCGGCGGCCGGACCGCTGCGACAATCTGCCGCTTAGCAAGCGCAGGGCCTTCGGGTACACTGCAGGGCAGTGACGCAGCGGGTTTGTGCTGCCTGCGCCCTGTGCCAACCGCACCCTCCCACAACAACGAGGTCAATCATGAGAAAAATATCGCTGCTGCAGGCTGCCTTTGCCTTTCTGCTGTCCCTGTGGCTGCAAAGCGGCGCCTTCGCGCACAGCTCCGCCTCCGGCACTGTGCCGGGCAATGGTCAGACTGTTTCATCCCCGGAAATGCTGATGCTCTCTTTCGACGGTTCCGTGCGCCTGGTGCGCCTGACCGTCTCCGGCAGCAGTGGCGCCGTGGACGTGGGCTTCGTGCCCCAGGCCACCGCCAGCGCCAGCTTCCATATCCCGATGCCCGTGCTGCCGGCCGGCACTTACCGGGTTGACTGGACCATCCTCGGTGAGGACGGCCACTCCGTGAGCGAGAACTTCATGTTCAACGTGGACCCGAACGCTCCGGCGGCTGTCATGCCTGAGCACGGCCACGGTGGCGACGCGCACGTCCACTGATCATGTTCGACACCAGCCCGTGGGCGCTGGCGACGCTGCTGAGCAAGCTGGTCGCTTATGCAGGGTTCGTCAGCTTCGCGGGCGGCCTGTTCGTATTCTGGCTGGGCACGCGCCCCTCTGCTGATACCGCGCCGAATGCGGCCACACGGTGGTCTGCTTCGGCGCGCGCGTTTCTGCTGGCCCGATCCATTTCCCTGGGCAGCGTGGCCCTGCTGGCCCTGCTGATGTTTTTTCTGCTGCAGATAGGACAGATCAATCAGACGGGTCTGCGCGGCATGTTCGACCCCTTCATGGCAGGCATCCTGCTGCAATCGACTGTGGGCTACGGCGTGCTGCTGCGGCTGGCTGCGATTGCGCTGCTGCTGGCCGGCCTGTGGCAGGCGCGCGCGGCGCTGTTGTCGGCGACAGCGGTGCGTCTGCCGCCCCGCCTGCTGGTGAGCTGGTGGGCGGGGGTGCTGCTGTTCGGTGTGTCCTGCGCCGTGCTGGGGCATGTTGCCAGTCTCGGGAGGGTGGCGCAGCTCGCCATCGTGCTGCATACCGTGGCCGTCAGTCTGTGGGTCGGCGCGCTGTTTCCCTTGTATGCCTTGTGCCGGCGTGAAGCACCCAGCGCGGTACTGCCTGTGCTGCGTGCCTTCGGGACCTTGGGCTGGGGCATCACCGGCACGCTGTTGCTGACCGGTCTGTTCCTGCTGACCCGGTTGCTTGAGGCGCCAGACGATCTGCTCGACACCGCCTACGGTCGTCTGCTCAGTGCCAAGCTTCTGCTGGTGTTCACGCTGCTGGGGCTGGGCGCTCTTAACAAGTTTCATCTGGTGCCGGGGCTGACGCACAGTGCTGCCGATCGCCTGCGTCAGTCCATCGCTGCAGAGCGCATTCTGGCCCTGTTGATTCTGCTGTTGACGGCCGTGCTGACCACGCTCACCGGCCCTTCCCACATGAGCTGATCCCGCGCCAGACCTGTGTCACAAATCTGCAAATAATTTGTAATGTTTCAGGCCATTGTCTAGACTGCGCGCCAATGAATTATTTCGACATTTCATACACGGCGATCGGTGGTCTGGGTCTGTTTTTCCTGGGCCTCAAATTCCTTTCCGAAGGCCTGCAATCCGGCAGCACCGAAGCCCTTCAGCGCATTCTTGCCACCCTCACCCGCAATCGCGTCCTGGCTGTTCTGGCCGGTTTCTTCATTACCGCCGTGGTGCAGTCCAGCAGCATTTCCACCGTGATGACCGTGAGTCTGGTGAATGCCGGCCTGATGGAGCTGAAGCAGGCAATCGGCGTCATTCTGGGCGCCAATATCGGCACCACCATCACGGGCTGGATACTCTCGATCAAGGTCGGCAAATACGGCCTGCTGCTGATCGGTCTGGGCATCTACCCCATGATGGCGGGCAAGTCAGTTCGAGCCAGTGCGATTGGCAAGACCCTGGTGGCCCTCGGTCTGGTGTTCACTGGCCTGGAGTTCATGAGCGGTGCCTTCGCGCCGCTGCGCGACGATCCGGCGTTCATCTCCTACATGCACCTGTTCGATGCCCAGTCGCTGGGCAGTCTGCTGGCCTGTGTGCTGATCGCCTGCCTGCTCACCATCATCATCCAGAGCAGTTCGGCCATGCTGGGCATCACCATCACCCTGGCCTCCACCGGCATCATCGACTTCAACACCTCGGTGGCGCTGATCATCGGCGAGAACGTCGGCACCACCATCACGGCCCAGCTGGCGGCGATCGGGGCCAATACCTCCGCCGTGCGCGCCGCACGCGCCCATGCGATCTTCAATATCATCGGCGCGATCATCTTCGTGACCCTGTTCCCGTTCTACGTCAGCTTCATCGAATGGCTGGTGGCGAACCCCGCCGACACGCTCAATCCGGACGGCAGCCGCCCGCACATCGCCTTCCACATCGCCGTGGCGCACACCATGTTCAATGTGATCAACGTGCTGCTGTGGATTCCGCTTATCAACTACCTGGTCAAGCTGGTGGTCTGGCTGGTGCCCAGCAAGGGCGAGAAGGAAGTACACAAGCTCAAGTATCTGGGCAACCGCGCCACCATGGCGCCGGAGGTGGCGCTGCAGCAGGCCGATCTGGAAATGGACAACATGGTGGAAATCACCCGTGAGATGTTCAATCTCACGCGCGATTACACCCTGGGTGAACAGCACGACAAAGCGGCCTTCGAGCGCATCAACCACCTGGAAGACATCACCGACAATATCGAGGAGGAGATGATCAACTTCATCACCACGGTGCTGACGGATTCAGTGACACAGGGGCAATCCACCCGCGCCTATGGCCTGATCCGCATGGCGGATGAACTGGAGAGCATTGCCGACAGTCTGCAGTCGTTCAGCATCTACCGCTCGCGGCTGTACAAGCAGAAGGAAGCGCTGAGCCCGGAAGCCTGGGATGACCTGAAGAGCTTCTATAACGAGGTCGACACCTTCGTGGGGCGCGTGGCCGGTGCCCGCAGGAAGCGTGCCGACTCCACGCGCATCACCGGTCTGCTGGAAGAAGCCAAGCGGCTGAACAAGCTGGCCAATACCATGCGCGACCGGCATCTGCAGCGCCTGAAGAACGGCACCTGCCAGTCACTGCCGGCGCAGACTTACAGCGATATGTTTGTGTCTCTGCGTCACATCAAGAACCACGCCGTCAACATCCTCGAAACCTATTCCAACTGAGTGGGGCTGTCAGGCGCCTTCATCTTTGCTCTTGTCGATTCTTCCCGGCAGAGGGCCGTGCCCGCCCTGTTCTGCGGCTGACCCGCGGGCATCCTGCCTTCCCTCGCATCGCCGGGAGCCTTGGTCTCCCGGCTCACTCGGCGCGCGTCTTTGATGCCGCTGAGCAGGGCGGGCACAGCCCTCTGCCTGACCCAGGGCCCCGTAACAAAGGCAGTGCGCCTGGCCAGCGGAGTGACGCGGCCGAGGTCACCCGGGCCCTTCGCTGGCAAAAGGACGCGGTTCGGGGCAGCCGCAGCACAGACCAGCGCCTGGCCCGAACCGCAAGAATCTGCCAGAAAAAAGTGCTCTGACCCCTCAGCTTTCCGGGACCAGCAGTCTGAAACTCAGCAGCGATACCACTGCGGCCGCCAGCATCAGCAGCAGCATCGGGTAGACCGTGCCATTGAAAATCAGCGCGACGGCCTGTGCCGCCACTGCCGAGAACGCCATCTGCATGAAGCCCGTGAGCCCGGAGGCGCTGCCCGCCAGCGACGGCGCTGCATTGAGCGCGCCGGCCTGGGCATTGGGCAGCGTGATGCCATTGCCCAGAATGGCCAGTGCCACGGGCAGGAACAGCGCCGCCGGATGCGTGATCCCGAGCAATTGCAGCAGCAGCGCCAGCACGAGGCCGGCGATGCAGAGGCTGGCGCCGACGCGGATCATGTGCTGCAGGCTGTGGTGCCGACCGAAGTAGCGCGTCAGGTAGTTGCCCGCCATGAAGCCCAGCGGCACGATGATGAAATAGTAGCCATACTCGTTGGCCGGACGATGCAGCACGCTCACCATGATCTCCGGGGCGGCCGAGATGAAGGCGAAGAACACCACCGAGACGAAGGACACACACAGGCTGTGGCCGCGAAAGGCACGGTCCTGCCACAGCTGACCATAGGTGCGCAGCAGGTCGCGCAGGCCGGAGAAGGCCACCGGCTCGCGCAGCGTCTCCGGCAGCAGCCACCACAGCAGCGCCACCAGCACAGCGCTGATCAGCGCGACCAGCAGGAACACCGAGTGCCAGTCGAAGCGCACCATCAGTTCGCCCCCCACCGCGGGTGACACCATGGGCATCACCACCATCACCATCACCAGGGTGGCGATCACCGAGGCGGATTCCCGCGCGTCGTAGACATCCCGCACGATGGCCCGCGCCACGACCATGCCCACCGCCCCTCCCGCAGCCTGCACGAAGCGGCCCGCGATCAGCAGTTCGATGGTCGGCGCCACCATGCACAACAGCGAGCCGATCACCGCGATGCTCATGCCGGCGATCAGCACGGGGCGCCGACCGTAACGGTCGGAGAGCGGCCCGTAGGCCAGGGTGGCCAGGGCGATGGCCGCCATGGACAGGCTCAGCGTGAGCTGGGCCACGCCGGTGCTGACGGCAAAGCTCTCCTTGATGATGGGCACGCCGGGCAGCAGGATCTGCATGGCCACCGGGCCGAGGGCGGACACCATGGCGAGCAGCAGGATCAGGCTGCGCGACAGCTGGGTGATGGGCGTTGGGGGCATTCAGGGACCTGTGGGTGGAGGGGCTTGCAGGATGGCATCGCGGTTCTGCTGTGCAGCCGTGTTGCCCTGGGAGCTGAGAATCACGCTGGAACCCATCAGCCGCATGCGCTGGGCCTGGCTGATGTCATAGCCCAGGCCGAAGGTCTGGGCATGGAACTCCTGCACCAGCTGCTGCGCCGGGGTCAGGGTCAGAGTCTCGTCGATGGCGCCCATCTGCACGCAGGACAGTGGACTCCCGCCCAGGGTGCTCAGGCAGACGGTGAGATCGTTCTGCGGAAAGACTTCCAGGGACAGGCCGTCCGGGTGCGCGTGGAAGCGGGGCGAAGCCTCCAGATAGTCGATCACCTGGTGCACGAAGGGGTCGTCGACGCCCCGGATACGCACCGGCAGCGAAAGCCCCAGACGGCGCAGCAGGCTCGGATCGTTCTGCAGCACCAGTTCATAATTGCTGCGGGCCACCTCGTAGTCGCCCTGTTGCCAGGCCGCTTCGGCAATGCGGGCCGACAGGCGTGCCCGCAGCAGGCTCTCCTGGGCGGGCAATCGCCCCAGCGCTCGCGCTGCATGGGCCAGAGTCTGTTCGTGCTGACCACGCAGGGCGGCAATCTCGGCGTGATAGGCGTGGTAGTAGCCCTCGTTCAGGCTGAAAGCGCCGGCGGCCAGGGCTTGCTCCAGCAGCCCGGCGATGACGCCTTCGCCCATGATGGCCACCAGTTCCGGCTCGATCCATTCCGGGATGTGCACATCCAGCGGCGCATAGGGGCGCAGTCGGTTGAGCAGTACCTGGGTGTCGGCGAACAGCGCGGCGGCATGCCGGCTGGAGCGCCAGGCCTTGAAGCGAAAGCTCTGCGCCTGCAGGCGAGCCTGCAGCGCGTCGGCGACGTCCAGCGTGGCGGCGTTCTCCAGGGCCTGTTCGTAGGCCGTCTGGTTGGCGATGGCGTTCATCAGCGCGGCGATGGAATCCTTCTGCGCCTCGTCGGCACTGTAGGAGCCGGTGCGGTCCGGCTGGTTCAGGGCGGTGGCACTGAGGGTGGCGGCATCGGCGGGATAGCCCGCCAGGGTCAGGAACATGGCGCTGACCAGGAAGTGCTCGGCGCGGTTCATCACCCCCACGATGGGCTCCTGCTGGTCGCGCCACACCAGCATGTTGTCGAGCGCGCTGCGGGCCTCGTCGAAGCGACTCTGGTTCATGTACAGAAACAGCAGATAGATCCACGGGTCGCCCACACTTTCCGGGTCCAGCACGCGGGCGGCGCGGGTCAGGTAGTCCTCGGCATCCTCCATGCGCAGCATGCTGAGCGAGACCTCCGAGGCATTCATCAGGGAGACCGTGTCGGAGTCGCTGCTGTCCTCGCCCGCCAGGGCTTCATCCTCGCTGATCGAGCGGTCGCAGGCCTGCAGTGACTCGGCCGGGCGCAGCGCCGACAGTTCCACGGCGCAGAGCGTGTTCCAGGCGCGGCTGCGCTCGCGCGGATCGTTGCTGCTGGCCAGCACACTCTCGGCGCTGGCGCGGGCCTCGTCCCACTTCTGCATCTTGATCAGAGGCCAGCCTCGGAAGGACTCCACCTCCTGCCCGTAGACGGCTTCGATCTTGTCCAGATAGTCCAGCGAGGCCTGCTGATTGCCCATGAGCTGGTGCACATAGGACAGCTGCGACAGCGTCAGGTAATGCCATTCCGGTGCTCCGGAGGCCACCGCGCGGCCCAGGGAGCTGTAGTTGGTCAGCTCCTCGGCGCGGTTGAGGTGGAACAGGGCGCGCGCCAGATTGCCTTCCACTCGCACCAGCACTTCGGCCAGCGCGAACTGGGCGGCGGCCGAACCGGGCTGTTCGGCAATCCAGCGCTGGGCCAGCTCGCGTGCCCGCACGTTTTCGCGCAGAGCCAGGGCGTCGCAGATCGCCAGCGCGCGCTCCTCGGTGATGCCGAGCATGCCGAAGCACACGGTGGCAGCGCCGGGCAGGTCGATGCCGGCGAAGTCATCCTGCGCGACGGCAGGCGTGGCGACAAAGCTGAGCGCGGCGGCGAGCAGAGCGCCGGCCACGGGAGTTCGCAGCATTCGCTTGCAGGCAGGCTCCCCAAGAGACTGGCGGGTTCGCCTGCAGGCAGGCGCCAACGGGGGGCGTCGGCCGCTGCGCATCAGGGCTCCGCGCGCAGGGTGGCGCGAGCGAGGGCTTCCATGGGCTCGCGCATGCAGTCGCGCAGCACCTTGCCCAGGTCCGCCACGCCGGGAGCCAGTTCCACACGGTGCCCGAGCACCCGGGGCAGCAGGGTCTCGAGGTCCTCGGCGCTGACGAAACTGCGGCCGCGCAGGGCAGCGAGTACCTGCAGGGCCGGCAGCAGCAGCACCATGCTGCGGGTGGAATTGCCCTGCAGCACGCGCTCGTCCTCGCGCAGATTGCGCGAGATGTCCACCAGTGCCGTCTTGATGGCGCGGGCGATCACCACCTCTTCGTCGATGGCCGCACGCGCTGCCAGCACCTCGCTGCGGCTGACCTGCAGCTTGGCGGCATTGCCGGTGTCGCGGCGGCTCTTCCAGGTCTCCAGCACGTCGAGTTCGCTGGCGCGGTCGATGTGCTGCATGGTGATCTTGAACAGGAAACGGTCCAGCTGCGGCGTGGGCAGCGGATAGGTGCCCACGAGATCCAGCGGATTCTGGGTGGCAATGACGAAGAACAGCTTGTCCAGGGCATAGGTCGTGTTGTCCACGGTGACCTGCTTCTCGCCCATGGCCTCCAGCATCGCGGACTGCACCTTGGGCGAGGTGCGGTTGATCTCGTCGGCCAGCACCACGTGCGCAAAGATCGGGCCGTGGCGGAAGTGGAAGCTGTTGCTGTGGGTGTCGAAGACGGCACCGCCCGTGACGTCCGAGGGCAGCAGGTCTGGCGTGAACTGGATGCGACGGAACGCGGCGATGGTGGCATTCACGCCTTCGGCCAGATCTTCTGCCGAGGGCACGATGGCCTCGCCCAGCGCCTTGGCCAGGGTGGTCTTGCCCGAGCCCGGGAAGTCTTCCAGCAGCACATGGCCGTCGGCGACCAGGGCGATGATGGCCAGCTCGATGACGTCATCGCGCCCGATCACCTGCTGGCGCACGGCCTGGGCCAGGCGCTGCAGCACGGCCACGGCCTGCCGCAGACGCGGCGTTTGGGCGGCGTCCTCGGCGGCTGCGGCGCTCACAGGGCTCGTCGGGATGCTGGTCGATTCAGTCGCAAGTTCCAGGCTCATGCAGGGTCTCCGTGCCACTGCCGTGCGGTCCGCGAGGACGTGAGCGGGCAATGGGGGTGGGTCAGGGGGTCAGTGGGTTTTCAGCCAGGGCACCGGGTTGAGGATGGCCAGCACGTGGCGCCACCAGGGCAGACGCGGGCGCAGTTCCTCGCGCACGCGCTGCTGCAGGGCCAGCCAGTCCGGCTGGGTCTGCGCCTCGGGGCCGTGCCCCAGCGCGCGGGACAGATGCGCACGGGTCATGGTGTCGAAACTGGGGGTCAGCGTGAGCAGGCGGCGGGCGAAGGCCTCACGGCTCTCGCCATGACGGCGGTGCAGCCCCAGGGCGGCCAGAGTGTCGAGCGTCGCACGGTAGCTCAGGCGGTAGCGTTGGGCCGGGTCGGCATGCAGCGGGGCACGCAGACGCTGGATCTTCACCGCGTAGGCGGCCAGCAGCAGCGCCAGCAGCGCACTGGCGATGATGCGCAGCACCAGAGCCAGCGGGAAGGGCGCGTCCTGCTGTGCGGCAATGAATTCGTCGAAGCTGGCTTCGTCGCGCAGCATGTCACCCAGCAGCTGCTGCAGGCTGTTCTGCGGGTCCACCGACATGTCCACCAGAGTGCGCGAGGGCGCCGGATCGACGATGGTCCAGCCCACGCCGTCCAGGTAGATCTCGGGCCAGGCATGGCCGTTGATGGCCTGGATCAGCAGCGACGAGCCCCCGGCCCGGTTGCTGGCGGGCACGGAATAGCCCAGTCCCACACGGGCGGGAATGCCGATGCTGCGGTACAGATAGGTGGCGGCGAAGGAGAAGTGCATGCAATAGCCGGTCAGGTCGCCGAACAGGAATGACGCCGCCGGGTCCGCGGAATAGGCGTGTTCGTTCTTCAGGCTGTAGATGCCGTTGCGGTCCAGGTAATCCTTGATCACCAGTGCCTTGGCATAGGGGTCGTCGGCAAACTCCGGGCGCAGCTCCTGCAGCAGGCTCTGCGCCAGCTCGCGGTAGCGCGGATCATCCGGCAGTTCCAGATAGGCCTGGCGCTGCTCGGCGGTCCAGTCCGGGTCGCCTGCCTGGCGGCCTGTGAGATCGGCGAAGTCGAACTGCGGTACCAGGGAGATGGCGTCGTAGGTCTGCTTGAAGCGCAGATTGTTGGGGTTGGGAGTGTTGACATAGGCCACCGGGGTGTCCAGGCCGAAGGGTGTGCGGTGCGGCGCCAGCAGGCCCACGGTGATGCGCACGCTCTGGCGCTTGTCCGGCTGCGGCAGCGGTTCGGCGATCTCGGCGCGGGTGGCGGTGAAATGGTCGATCAGATCGGCATCCAGCCCGGCCAGCGTCGGGTAGTCCAGCAGGCTGCCGTTGAACTGGGAATAGGCCGATTCGCGGAAGTAGTAGGAACCGCCGGCCGGTTCGTAGTCGTCGCGAAACAGCACCACGGCCACCGGAGCCTGCATGTCGCTGGTGTCGTTCTCGCCGTCGCGGAAAGGGTTGTCGTCGGGCGCACTGCCCTCGGCGCGGGCGGCGCCGGTCAGCCCCAGGCTGTCGGTCATCTGCGGCGTGGGCAGGCCGAAGAACTGCACATAGATCAGCAGGGAAAAGCACAGCAAGCCCAGCACAGTGAAGTGATAGGGCAGGCGGCGCTGATTGCCTTCCATCATCAGCAGACCGGACAGCGCCAGCACCGCGCCGCAGCCCAGGGCCAGGAGGATGGAGCCCGGATCGATGCCGCGCACCAGGGCGAAATCGCCGATGAAGAACGGGCGATGAATCATGCCCTGACGGTGGGCGGCCAGGGTGATGACGAAGGCGCTCGCCACGAACAGGATCTCCAGCACCCGGCCGACGCCGACGCGCTGGGCAATCGCGCGCAGCAGGGCACTGGTGGCGGCACTGAAGAGGATCCATTGCAGCACTTCGCCCAGCTCGTAGGTGGTCAGCGGGCCAAGCAGCGCAGCCAGGGCAATGCTGCCGGTGAGCAGGCTCGCCAGGCCCAGACCGAGTGCCAGGCACAGCACGCACAGCAGGGCGAATACGGGAAGGCGCAGATCGCGCACAGGGGGGCGCTGGATCAGCTGGTCCACGGCGAGGCAGGCCAGCAGGGCACCGAGGAAACCGGCCCAGGAGCCACTGGCACTGGTCAGGGAAATGCTCAGCACCCAGTAGCTCGAGGCTATGATCAAGGCACGCAGACCGGAGGGCAGCAGGGGCGTCAGGGCAGATTCCTTGTTCATCATGCAAGACTCACAGTTTGGCCAGGCGCTTGTCAAAACTCAGTCCTGTTTGCCGATCGACCACGAGGGTGGATTCTACAAGCTGACCGACTTGCGTCAACAAAGCACTCAGCTCGGCCAGGGCAGTGGCGTCGTTGTTCTGGCGCGCAGCCGCCTGGCTGAACAATAGACGCTGCCAGCGCGTGGGTGGTTCACTCTGGCGCAAACCGTCGGTGGCCAGCACCACGGAGAAACGCACGCGAAAGTGCGTCGTGGTCTGACGCAGGCGTTCGAGCCAGGGGCCGGCCTCGGCACCGGCAAACACGATGCAGTGCATGGGGCCCTGATTGCCCCAGGTCTGCAGGAAATGATCCAGCCCCCAGGGCAGCTCGCCCTCCAGAGCGCGCGAGCCGGCGATCTGTTCCAGCGCCTCGGCAACCACGCTGGTGGGTGTGGGGCTGCCATCGGCGCCGAACAGCCAGTCCTCACCCAACGCGCCGCTTTCCACCGCCACGCGCGCCACCGCGGCGGCCGCTTCATCGCGCGGGCCGGACACCAGCCAGGCCAGCGTGCGGCTGCTGTGATACACGCTGCGTTCGGCCAGGCGCACGTTCAGGTGCCGGGTGCGGGCATAGACTTTCCAGAGGATGTTGCGCACCGAGTCGCCCGGCACATAGGGCCGGATTTCCATGCGGTCGCCCTCCGGATTGCCACCCGGGTCGGGAATGCCATCCTCCGAGGTGAGCGAGCGCAGCAGCGGCAGGGACTTGATGTTGCCGGCGCGGGGCAGGGCCAGCAGTTCGCCTTCCTGAGTCACGCGCCAGGTGAAGCGACTGAAGCCCAGCACGTCGCTGACGGTGAAACGGCGGGTGATGTGCCGGCTGCGGCAGCGGCGCTGCGGCACGACTTCCTCTTCCCAGCGCTGCTCGTCCTCGGACAGCCGGTTGCGGGTGTCGATGGCGTCGGGGAACACGATGTCCCAGCGCACGCCGATCAGCGGCAGCCAGGGCATGGTGGAGAGACTGAAGCCGGATTCGTTGGGATAGCCCGCCTCCACCTTGATGCGGGCCACATGCCGTCCCAGCAGCACCTGCAAGGCCATGTCCTCGCGGATCTGGTGGCGCAGGATCAGTCCGCCCAGCAGGACGATCACGGTGGAGAAACAGACGATGGCGAGAGCGCAGATGGCGAGGGCGAAGACGACGAGATCCATGCGGCCGTAGCCGAACACGCGCAGGGCCAGCAGGGCGATGCCCAGGGTGGCCAGACCTTGCACGGTCAACGGGAAGCGCTCGCTCAGCAGGGTCGCCACGCGCCGCAGCGTGCGTACCGTCACGCTCTTGTCCAGACGGCTTGCGGTGGTTTCAGGGGCGCGCGAGGCGGGCATGCGTCAGTCCATGTCAGGGCCAGATCCAGGCCATGTAGCCGAGATAGCCCAGCAGCAGGACACTGCCTTCGGGGCGGCTGAGCGTGCGACCGCTCCAGGCCATCGGCAGCAGGATGGCCGCGAACGCCGTCATCACGGCGAAGTCCACAGGGGAGAAGCCCTCGCTGGAGAGCGGGGTGATCAGCGAGGCAACGCCCAGAATGGCCAGGATATTGAAAATGTTGGAGCCAACGATGTTGCCGATGGCGATGTCGGATTCCTTGCGCAGGGCAGCCACCACCGAGGTGGCCAGCTCCGGCATGCTGGTGCCGATGGCGACGATGGTCAGGCCGATGATGGCTTCGTCCACCTCGAACAGGCGCGCGATTTCCACCGCACTGTTGACGAACAGCATGCCCCCGCCGATCAGCCCGCCCAGACCGGCCACGATCAGCAGGATGCTCAGACCGGTGCGCTTCTGCAGGCTCAGGGCTTCCGCGGGAATCTCGTCCAGGCCGGCGTCGGCATTCGCGCCCGCGCTGCTGCGGTAACTGTGCACAATGAAGGCCACGAGGCCCGCTACCAGCAGCAGGCCATCGATGGCGCTGATGCGCTGGTCCAGTGCCATCAGCCAGAGCACCAGCGAGATCGCGATCATCATGGGAATCTGCTCGCGCAGCAGCGAGGGCTGCACGTGCATGGGACAGATCATGGCGGTGAGGCCCAGGATCAGGCCGATATTGGCGATGTTCGAGCCGAGCACATTGCCGACGGCAATCGAGCTGCTGCCGGCCAGCGCCGACTCCACGCTCACGGCCAGTTCGGGACTGCTGGTGCCGAAGGCCACCACGGTGAGGCCGACCACCAGGGGCGTGATGCCCAGCCGCAGCGCCAGGGCGGAGCTGCCGCGCACGAGCCCCTCGGCGCCCACGACCAGAATGAACAAGCCCAGAGAGAAGAACGCGAAAGTCAGCAACACAGTCGAGAATCCTGCCTTTTGGTGTGTGAGAGCACTGCGCGCTCTGCGGGTGCCGGCGACAAAGGCCCGAATCCTAGCATGAGCATTCCGTGATCACCGACAGGAATTGCATAGCTGTTGCAGGGTCTGACGCAGGCGGCGGTTGTTGAAGGAATGTACGATCAGTTCGTAATTGAGCAGCTGCGGGATCTCGATGATGGCCAGGGCCAGCAACAGGCCTGCGCCATACCAGAGGTCGCCCCACTGCAGCAGAGCCAGCGCGGCCAGACCGGCCAACAGGGTCAGCGCGCCGCGTCCCCAGCGGCGCAGGTAAAAGTGCTGCGCGCCGAGGAAGAACAGCAGGTTGAGCGCCAGATAGACGCCGGCGTGCCGCTTATCCAGCTGCTCCCGACGGCAGCACTCGGCGCGTGCGGAATCGTCAAGCAGTGCGATCTGCTCGCGCAGTTCGGTTTCTTCCAGATTCAATTCCTTGGCGGAAAACATGCCCTCGGGCTCCCGGGAGTGTGTCGATGCGTCATGCTGCCTGAAAACGCGTCTGCCAGACAATCACGCCGAGCAGCAGGGCAAGGCCCGCGAGATGATGCAGGGTCGTGAACGGCGCCCAGATCAGCAGCACGCCACTGGCCAGCAGCATGGCCGCCAGCAGAAGATTCAGCGGTTTCTCCAGACGCCATTGCAGCAGACCGGCGAACGCATACAGGCCGAAACAGGACCAGAAGAAGACGCTGAATCGTTCCGGCCAGCTGCCACTGATGAGCGGGGAGTAGGCAAACAGGATGGGCACCAGGTACAGGCCTTTAGCCAGTTTCCACGAGGTCATGCCTGTCGGCATGGGGCGTGTGCCGGCGATGCCGGCGGCAGCAAAGGCGGCCAGGCAAACCGGAGGTGTGACGTTGCTGTCCTGGGACAACCAGAAAATGATCAGGTGCGCCGAGAGCAGCATGCTGGCGAGCAGGGTCGGGTCCAGCAGCTGGGCGCGCAGCAGCTGCCGCATCTCGATGGGCATCTGCGCCAGCGCGACGGCTGGATCGCCGCCGAACAGATCGAGCGTGGCGCGCACCGAGGTGGGCAGATCGGGCGCCTGCAGCGCCAGCAGCAGGGACTCTTGTGCGATGAGGTCAAAGAGCATGGGGGCGGAGAGGGTGGCGAGCACGATGTAGGCCGCCGTCACCGGCAGCCCCATGCCCAGGATCAGCGAGGCCAGCGCGACCAGCACCAGGGTGATCAGCAGGCTGCCCTGCGCCCATTCCACGATCATCATGGAGAAGGCATTGCCGATGCCCGTGGTGGTGACCACATTGATGACCAGGCCGACGGCCACCAGCAGCAGAGACGTCATCACCGCATTGCGCACACCGTCCACCGTGGCATCGACACAGTCGGACACCGACATGGGGGTGGGCGAGAGCCAGGACGCCGCCACGGTGGCAAAGATGGCAAAGGTGGCTGCCAGCAGGGCGCTGTAGCCCAGGATCAAGGCGCCGACCAGGACGCCCAGGGGAATCACGAACTGCCAGCCCCGGCGCAGGATGTCGCCCAGCTGGCCAGGCGACTGGGCGGCACTCGCGCGCAGGCCCAGCCGTATGGCCTCGATGCGCACGAAATACGCCACGGTGAGGTAGTACAGCAGCGCAGGCAGGATGGAGACCGCGACGATCTGGGCATAGGGCAGATTGGTATACCCCGCCATGACGAAGGCGCCAGCGCCCATGATCGGCGGCATCAGCGCGCCACCCGTGGAGGCAGCCGCTTCCACGCCAGCGGCGAACTGTGGCGGAAAACCCGACCGCTTCATCATCGGAATCGTGATGACGCCGGTGGAGACCGTGTTGGCCACCGCCGATCCCGAGACCGAGCCCATCAGCCCGGACCCCACCACGGCCACCATGCCGGCCCCGCCAGTGAAGCGTCCGGCCAGCAGACTCGCCAACCTGACGATGAACTCGCCAGCGCCGGATTTCAGCAGGAAAGAGCCGAACAGGACGAACATGAACACATAGGTGGCCGAGATGTAGGCGGTGCTGCCGAACATGCCTTCGGCACTGAAGAAGCTGCGGTAGAGCACGGTTTCCAGACTCAGTCCCGGAAAGGCAAACAGCCCGGGAATATAACGGCCCAGGAACAGGATGTAGGCCAGCGCCAGCACGATCAGCACCGGCGTGAACCAGCCCGTGGTGCGTCGGGTGAACTCGATGGCCAGCAGCACGGCCACCCCCGCGACCACGTAGTCGGCCAGCACGAACTCTGATTCGCGGGCATACAGGGCGTCCTCGAACAGAATCAGATAGGCCGGCACCAGCAGGGCCAGCCCCGCGAGCACGATGTTCACGGCCCGCTGTGTTCGCGACAGACCGCTTGCTTCATTGGCGCCCAGCGCACACAGGGCGCAGAAGCCGCCGAAGTGGATGGCCGCGAACCACAGCTCCGACAGCGCGGCGAACAGATTGGTGTAGACGTGAAACAGCCCGAAGGCGAAGGCGCTCCAGCGCAGCAGGGGCGAAGTCATGGTGAGGACGTCTCCAGCAGGTGGGGCGGGATCTCCAGGCCGCGTTCCCGGTAGTAGCGCAGCGCGCCGCGATGCAGCGGGGCCGACAGTCCGCGCAGGGCGATGTCCAGGCGCATGTCCTGCGTGGCCGCATGGATGTCCTGCAGACTGCCCAGGTTCTCCCAGATCATCTTCGTGACCTGATACACCACCTCGTCGGGAATGTCCTCGCGCACGACCAGCACATTGGGCGCGGCGATGGTGCGCACCAGGGTGTTCTGATTCGGGTAGACGCCGGGTTGGAATTCATACACGTCCCAGAGATTGTAGCGCTCGTTCATGCGCGCCAGTTCCTCCGCGGAAAAGCTCAGCAGGGTGATGCGCTCGCCCATCTGCGCGAAAGCCTGGGTGATGGCGCTGGCAGGCGCCCCTGCGGGCACGTTCATGCCCACGACATTGCCGTCCTGCATCGCGCTGGCGGCACCTTCGTAGCCCATGTAGGCGAGGGTCATGCCATCTTCGTAGTCGATGCCCAGGGTTTCCAGAATGAAGCGTCCGGATTGTTCGGCGCCCGAGTTGCGGGCCCCCATCACGAAACGTTCACCCTGCAGGTTGCCCAGATCGCTCAGTGTGCCGCTTTGCACCAGCGAGGTGAGCAGGGCGAAGTGCTCTACGTTCAGCCACAGGGCGGCCACGCTGCGCTGACCGGTCTGCGGATTGCGGATCGGGCCTTCGCCGTTCCAGGCCCAGGCCCCGAACAAGCCCTGCAGAATGGCGAACTGCGCTTCGTTGTCACGCAGCAGCTTGAGGTTTTCCATCGAGCCCGCCGAGCTGATGGCCGCCAGCGAGATGTTGTGATCGGGCTGCAGCTTCGATTTGGAGACGGTGGCCATGGCGACGCCGATGGGGTAATACGCGCCGCCGACGGTGGCGGTGGCGAGGATGTAGGGGCGATTGGTATTCAGGCCTTCGGTACAGGCGCCGAGCAGGGCCAGCATCAGCAGCGTCGACAGGCCGCCGCGCAGGCGTTGGCGCAGCCGGTGGGCAGCCCCTGGTAAGGGCGAGAAGTAGCGGTCTTGGCACATGGTGTCTTGTTCTTGTTCGGGCAGAATGTCTCGCGCCTGGCGGGCCATCTGCATGGTGTCTGCTGCCGGAATTCCCGCTCTGGCAGCCCCCAGAGGAAGGCCGATGTAAGCACAGATTCAGGCGAAGAACCAGTAACAGGCCAGGATGGCCGTGCTGATGCCGGCGACATCCGCAGCGAGGCCGCAGGCGATGGCATGACGGGTCTTGCGGATGCCGACACTGCCGAAATACACGGCCAGTACGTAGAAGGTGGTCTCGGTGCTGCCCTGGATGGAGGCAGCCACGCGGGCCGCGAAGGAGTCCACGCCATAGGTGTTCATGGTCTCCAGCATCATGGCTCGTGCGCCGCTGCCAGAGAGCGGTTTCATGAAGGCGGTGGGCAGCGCCTCCACGAAATCGGCGTTGATGCCCAGCCACAGCACGAGGCTGCGGATGCCCGCGAGCAGCAGATCCAGACAGCCGCTGGCGCGGAATACGCCGATGCCCACCAACATCGCCAGCAGGAAGGGAATGATGGTGACGGCCACGTTGAAGCCTTCCTTTGCGCCCTCCACGAACAGGGCGTAACAGTCCAGCCGCCGCTGCACGCCGGAGAGCAGGAACAGCACGATCAGGCAGAACAGCAGCAGATTGCCGATAAAGGCCGAGCGCGCGGTCAGCAGATCGGAGGGCAGACCCACGATCCAGCTCAGCAGCGCTGCCAGCAACACCGCGAAGCCGCCGAACCAGGCCAGCACCACCGGGTCCCACAGCCGCAGCCGCTGCACCCAGGCCACACTCAGCAGACCCACCAGCGTAGAGGCGGATGTCGCCATCAGAATGGGCAGGAACACGGCGGCCGGCTCGGTCGAGCCCTGCTGGGCGCGGTACAGGAAGATGGTCACTGGCAGCAGGGTCACCGAGGAGGTGTTCAGGACCAGGAACAGGATCTGGGCGTTGGTGGCCGTGTCCTTGTCGGGGTTCAGAGTCTGCAGATCGTGCATGGCCTTGAGGCCCATGGGCGTGGCCGCATTGTCGAGCCCCAGGAAGTTGGCGGCCAGATTCATGGTCACCGAACCCAGGGCCGGGTGGCCGGCGGGGACCTCGGGCATGAGCCGGCCGAACAGGGGCGCCATGAGGCGGGAGACCACGGCGATCAGGCCACCGTGTTCCGCGATGCGGAACAGCCCGAGCCACAGCGCCATGACGCCGATCAGCCCGAGGGCAATCTCCACGGCCAGTGAGGCCATCTCGAAGCTGCTCGTGATCAGCGCGGAGAACACCTCCGGATTGCTGCCCGACAGCCATTGCCAGAGAGCGGCAAGGAAGGCGAGGAAGAAGAAGCTGAGCCAGAGGATATTGAGCATGGTGGCGGCATCATATGCCGGCCAGTCGAGGCTGTGCAAAATGCCGGCAGGCTTTTCGCTTTGCCTGTTCTATACTGCCGTTCGCCGCAGTTTTCGAGAGTCCGAGATGTTCGACAAGCTTCGCTATTACCCGCAATACCGCAAGGCCGCCCGGGGCGGTGTCTATCTGCGCGGGCTGGAGAACATCTCCCCGCGATCACAGCTGCTTCTGGAAGAGGGGGTCATGCTGCGCCATGTGCACATCGAGCTGCCCGAGAGCTCCGTGCCGCTGCGCATGGGCGCCTGCAGTTATATCCGCTCGGACAGCACGGTGCGCTGGCTGGCCGAAGTCGGTCGCTACAGCAGCATCGGCCGCGGGGTCACGCTGGGCGAGGCGCGGCGCAATCATCCCCTGGACTGGGTGTCCACCAGCCTGGCCGTGAGCCAGAACTATCAGGCGCAGCACACGCACGCGCGCATCGGCCACGATGTGTGGATCGGTCACGACGCCGTGATCATGGAAGGCGTGACGATCGGCCACGGGGCGGTGGTGGCGCGCAATGCGGTGGTGACGAAGGACGTGGCGCCTTACGAGATCGTGGGCGGGAATCCGGTGCGGGCTATCCGGTTCCGGTTCAACGAGGCCCAGCGCGAGGCCTTGCTGGCGAGTCAGTGGTGGAATCTGGACCTGGCGGCGCTGCGGGCCTTGCCCTGCGACAACGTGGACGCCTTCCTGGCGGCGGTCGGGCAGGTGACGAAGAAGGCGCAGTTCCGGCAGATCGAGGTGCGCGCCCGCAAGGTGATTCTCTGACACTTGCTGCAGGCGTCAGCCTGTGTGGGGGCTTGCCTGCAAGCGAACTCACCCCCTGGTCGGAGCTGACGCCGGGGTGTGAGTCTGCGGACACGCCGTGAAGCCATCCATGGCGGCTCGACTCGCCGCCGTCCAGGCGGCTCACGGTCCGCCGACTCACACCCCGGCGTCAGCTCCTGGCATCAGTGCCCGCGAAGTTCGCTTGCAGGCAAGCCCCCACACGGGCACTCGCAGGCATCAGGCCAGCGCGGTCTCGAAGATGGCCAGCAGGCGCGCCCAGGCGCGTTCCGCCTGTTCCTCGTTGTACACCGCCGAATCCGGCACGCACCAGCCGTGCATCGCGCCGGCGTAGACCTCGATTTCCGCCTCCACCCCCGCCGCAGCGAAGGCCGCGCGCAGCACGTTCTTGGATTCCGGATCGCGCTCGTCGTCATTGGCGGCCACCGCGATCAGCAGGTGCGCGTCCATGTTGGGGATGCCCAGGTGCGGGCTGTCCGGATTGGCCGTGTTCAGGCCGCCGCCGTGGAAGGAGCCACCCGCGCCGATGCGCTCCGGGTAGTTCGCCGCCGTGCGCATGACGATCGGGCCGCCCATGCAGTAGCCGGTGGTGCCGATCTTGCGGCTGGTGTCCACGGAGGGCTGCTGGTCCACCCAGGCGATGAAGGCCCCCGCGTCAGACACATGGGTGCTCGCATTGAGCTGCCCGGCCATGGGACGCACGATGGCGGCGACGGCCGGGTCGGAGAACTGGGCGCCCTCGCCCACCACCGGTGCCTTCGCGCTGCGGTAGAACGGGTTCACCACCAGCACGGAATAGCCGGACTGAGCCAGGCGCTTGCCCATGGCACGGAAGGCCGGGCGCAGGCCGAGAATGTCCGGCCAGATGATCACGGCGGCGTGGCGGCCGCTGGTGGGGTGCACGAAATAGCAGTCGGCGACGCCGTCGGGCGTCTGGATGTTGACGTCCATTTCCATGACGTCCTGGGCATTGGCCACGGCCGGCAGCATCAGGGCCATGGCGGCGCCGGCGCCGAGCTTCGCGAACTGCCGACGATTCATCTTCGCGGCCATGGCCAGATAGGCTTCGTTTTCTTCTACGGTATGGTTGTCACACATTGTTCTTGTTCTCCGTCAAGGGTGGGTGGGGTCGCCGGCAGTGTAGGGGAAAGCGGGGGCGCAACGCACGTGCAAAATGGCGAGCGCGAGTCCTGCGCTGACCAGCGTCCTCAGCTTGCCGTCTCGCCGTCTCTGTCACGAAAGCCCAGCAGGTAAAGAATGCCGTCCAGTCCCAGGGTCGAAATGGCCTGCCGGGCGGACTTCTTGACCAGGGGTTTGGCGCGAAAGGCCACGCCCAGGCCGGCAATCGACAGCATGGGCAGGTCGTTCGCGCCATCACCCACGGCGATGGTCTGCTCCAGGCTGATGCCCTCGCGCTGGGCCAGAGCCCGCAACAGGTCGGCCTTGCGCTGGCCGTCGACGATGGGCAGCTGCACCGCGCCCGTCACCACGCCATTCTCGACGGGCAGGGCGTTGGCGTACACGTAGTCAATGCCCAGTCTCTTCTGCAGACCCTCGGCAAAATACGTGAAACCGCCGGAGAGAATCGCCGTCTTGTAGCCCAGGCGGCGCAGCTGACTGATCAGCGTTTCGGCGCCTTCGGTCAGCCGCAGGGTCTGGGCGATCTGAGCCAGCGTGGTTTCCGGCAGTCCCTTGAGCAGTCCCACGCGTTCGCGGAAGCTGGCCTGGAAATCCAGTTCGCCACGCATGGCGCGCTCGGTGATGGCGGCCACCTGGTCACCTACGCCGGCAGCCTTGGCCAGCTCGTCGATCACTTCAGCGTCGATCAGGGTGGAGTCCATGTCGAACACCACCAGGCGGCGGTTGCGGCGGAAGATCGAGTCCTGCTGGAAGGCGATGTCCACATTCAACTCCTGGGCGATAGCCAGGAACTCGGCGCGCAGGGCGTCCGGGTCGGGCGGTTCGCCACGCACGGAGAACTCGATGCAGCCCTTGCCCTTGTCGGCGGGCAGTCCTTCCGGGATGCGACCGGAGAGGCGGTCGATGTGGTCGATGTTGAGGCCGTGGCGGGCGGTGATGGTGCTCAGGCGGGCGATGTGTTCGGCGGTGATGCGCCGTGCCAGCAAGGTCACAATGTGCCGGGCTTTGCCCTGACCGCTGACCCAGTGCGCATAGTCTTCGGTGGAGATGGGGGTGAACTTGACCTGCTGGTCCAGTTCGGAACCTTTGAACAGGATGTCCTTCAAGACGTCGCTCTTGTCGGCCCCACCCTGCATCTGCACCAGAATGCCAAAGGAGAGCGTGTCGTGGATGACGGCCTGGCCGATGTCGAGAATCTGGACATCGGCGCGGGCCAGTATGCCGGCGAAGGCCGCCGTGAGGCCCGGGCGGTCGGGACCGGTGATATTGATCAGAACGATTTCCTGCACGCCGTCTTGCTCCTGGAGGGCCCGTTGCGAGGGCGCGTATTGTAGCCGCGCCGCACACGGGCGAACACCCCGCGTCTCAGGGCTGCCAGCCCAGCCCCAGACGCACGCTCCAGAAGTCCTGACTGTGGCGGTTGAACTGAGGCGGGCGGCGCACCTGCAGCGGTGTCCACGACAGCGCGAGGCTGGCCTGCCAGTGCGCGGAGACCTGCCACTGGGTGCCTGCGGAGAGCGTCTGGACCGTCCCGCGGCTTTCCAGTTCCGACAGGTCGAGGGAGTCGAACACCAGGGCCTTGATCTCCACATACGGGGACATGCGCGTGGATGCCAGCGCGACAAAAGGCTGCCAGCGCCCGTCGCCGACGCGGCGTGACAGCATCAGCTCGATGCCCTCGTGGTCCATGCGCAGGGTGTCGTCCGAGGGGGCGCGGCAGCCATACGGATTCCCCGGGGAGCCGGGCGCCTGTTGCGCCACTCTGCGGCTGCAGGTGGTGTCGCCCCGGGCGTCGCCGCGCCCGGCGAAGAGACGCCCCCCCAGTGACCAGTCACCGCCGTCCCACAGTGTGCGCTCCAGTGCCAGACCGAACAGCTGCTGCGGCCTGCCGCCGTTGATCTCCAGCGGCGGCGTCCAGGACAACTCCGCCGTGATGGCCGCCGGCAGCCCCAGATGCAGCCGGCCACGTCCGAACACAGGCGACTTGTTCATGTCCTCCAGCTTGTAGCCGCCGAAGCCGACCCGCTGCTCTTCGCGACTCAGGTGCGGGATCGAACCCAGTTCCGCCGACACCCGCCAGTCCCAGGGCGCCATTCTCGCCGCTGGGCTGCTGCCAAGATTCAGACCGGCCGACACGGTGTGGGCCATGGCCCAGCCCTCCGGGCTGTCGAAGGCCTCGCGCTCGTAGTCCCACAGCACTGCCTGGGCGAGGGCGCCGGGCATGGCGGCCACCAGGCTCATGCTCAGCAGCAGGGAGGCGGCAGAGGCGCGACGCATGGGGCTATTTCCTCAGCACATTGATGAGGTAGTTGGCGACGTCGGTGGCGCAGGTGGAACTGGCTGTGTCGGCACAGGCATTCGGGTTGCCCGGGGGCATGGTGGCATGAATCTTCGTACGCAGGGCGGCAAAGCTGGTGGACGCGCTGCCCACAACGCTCGGGCCGAGCGCGCCGCCCCGACCGGTACTGCCGTGGCAGCTGGCACACTGGGCCGCATACTGGATCTGTCCGCGGGCATTGCTGGCGGCCGACGGGTCCGGAGTGGGCGTCGGCGGGGCAGCCGGGACCACGCTGAGCACCTGCAGGTTGCCGAAGATGATCGGGTCCCCGCTGACAACGCCCATGTTCAATTCGTAGAGTTCGCTGCCCACCTGCACGCGCGGGATATAGAGCGTGTTCCCGTTGACGACCCTGGGCGTGCCATTGTCCACCGCAGGCGGCGAGGTCAGCACCGAGGCGCTCTGCAGCGTGAACTGGATGGGATTCTGATTGCTCAAACCGAGCGTGGCGTTCACGACACCAGTGCCGGGGACATCCACCATGGGAAGCTGCAGCACGCCGGTGTTGCCATCAAAGCTGGGACTGGTCTGGGCTTGCGGGAGGCTCGACACGCCTAGCAGAAACAGGCAACAGACAAGGGAGCGCAGCAGTCCAGGGCGATGCAGGGTCATGGGGAAGTCCTCGTGTGGGTGGAACGCCATGCGGCAGTCTGGAGGTCGGTCGCGGGGGCGTGGCTGGTGCTGTGAACGCCGCCGTGAGGGGAAGGTGGCCTTGTCCGGCATCCGTCAACTCCGGCGTCAGGACAGAATCTCATCAGGTCCGGTGAAATTGCAACTGCGTGTGACGAAAGTGTGCGCGCCGTGCCGCGTAGCCTGCCTGTCATACCGCTCGTTCAGGATGGACAAGTTTTCGGCGAGTCACTATTCTGCCGACGGCTTCGCCCACGCCGGGCCGCGCGCACAGGCCCGGCCGCGATCTTTCCTATCGATGCAGGACGATCAGGTCACCCCATGAAAATACTGATGATCTATCCGCAGATTGACGCGCCGCTGGGCACCAACCACGGCATCGCCTCCCTCGCCGGCGTCCTGCACGCCAATGGCCACATCCTCGACCTCATGCACGTCTCGGAAAAATACCGGCCCGTGCCCACCAGCGAGGAGATCATCGATTACATTCGTGAGACGAAGCCCGGTCTGGTGGGCTTTTCGGTAATGTCCCAGCAGTACGACTGGGTGGTGGAGAAGAGCAAGGCCATCCGCGCCGCCATGCCGGATCTGGTGCAGGTGATCGGCGGGGTGCATGTGACCATGGTGCCGGACGAAGTGCACAAGTCGCGCCTCTTCGACTACACCTGTGTCGGTGAGGGCGACTGGGCCCTGCTGGAATTGATGAATGCGCTGCAGAAGGGCGATCGCCCACACCATCTGGCCAACTTCCGCAGCTGGATGGGCGAGGTGCCGGTGGTCAACAAGGTGGCTCCGTTCCCTGATCTGGCGAAGCTGCCGCCACTGGACTACAACGTCTTCGACATGAAGGCCGTGATGAAGGAGACCCGTGGCTGGATGGGCATCCTGACCTCCCGCGGCTGTCCCTACAAATGTACCTACTGTTTCAATATCGAGATCGTCGACCAGTACATGGAAGACGGTGCCGCCCGCAACGTGAAGGACTTCCTGCGCCACTTCCCCATCGATGTGATGATGGAGGACTTGAAGAAGCTGGTGCGCGAGAACCCCGAGATCAACACTTTCATCTTCGACGACGATCTGTTCACCCTGAATACCCAGTACGTGATCGATTTCTGCGAGGCCTACAAGCGCCATCAGGTCGGTATTCCCTTCGTGGTCAACGGCCATGTGAACTGCTTCGAGGAAGTCGCCGCCAAGGCCCTCAAGGACGCCGGCTGCATCATCGTCAAGTTCGGCCTGGAGAGCGGCTCGCCCCGCGTGCGCCGCGAGGTGCTGCACCGCTACATGAAGAACGAGCAGATAGAGCGCTCCTTTGCCGCGGCCCACGCCTACGACCTGCACAGCTCGGCCTTCATCATGTTCGGCCTGCCCTATGAAGGGCGTGAGGAAATCCTGGAGACCCTGCGCCTGTGCGCCAAGGTCAAGATGGGCCGCTTCCGCTGGGCGCTCTTCTTCCCCTTCAAGGGCACGGCGGGCTACGAGATCGCCAAGCCGCTGATCGACGAGTCCAAGATGGCCGGCAAGGGCAATTACTTCGACGGCTCCTGCCTGAACTTCGGCGAGGAGCACGACCTCTTCCTCGACAAGCTCGCGAAGCTCTGCAACTGGTATGTGAACGCCGAGACCGACTGGGAGTGCGCGCCCATCTACCGCAAGCTGGTGGACAAGGTCGAAGCCATGGACAAGGACACCTGGATGCGCGAGCGCGACGACCTGGTGGCCTATGACCGCGACCTGTCGGAAGAGTTGATGGTGCGCGGCCTGATCCACTACACCATCCGTTACTCCAACGTGATGGGCGTGCGCTCTGACTACATCCTCGAGGAGCGCGCGCAGATGGCCGCCGGCAAGAAGAAGCAGGCTGTTGCCTACACCCTGGATCAGAGCTGAGCCGGAACAGGTTGCCACGACGAACATGCTGCCTGCCCTGCGCTCGGTGAAAAGCCTCGTGGTGCGCTGCCCCAACTGGGTCGGCGACATCGTCATGGCCACGCCGGTATTCGAGTGCCTGCGCGCAAACTTCCCCGAGGCGGTCATCACCGCCTGCGTCCGCCCCTACGCCAGGGGCATTCTGGAAGACAGCCCCTGGTTCGATCATGTCGTGGACTGTCGCGACAAGGACCTCAAGGGCCTGCGCGCGCTGCGTTCCGACCTGGCGCCGCTGCGGCCCGACACCGGCCTGCTGCTCACCAACACCACGCATTCCTTCCTCAGCTTCAAGTTTGCCGGCGTGCCGGCGATCTACGGCTACCGCCGCAATCTGCGCAAGTATTTCCTGACCGGCGGGCCCGAGCCGCTGCGCGAAGGCGGGCGTTACAAGCCGCTGCCCATGCAGGCCTATTACCTGGAGCTGTGCCGGCATCTCGACCTGGAGCTCCCGGCACCGCCGCGCAGCCGCCTGTACCTGTCGCCCGAGCGGGATGCGCAAGGGCTGGCGCAGCTGGCCGCGTGGGGCGTCGAGGACGGCGATCTGCTGATCGGCCTGAACCCGGGCGCCAGCTTTGGTTCCTCCAAGTGCTGGCCGCCAGAGTATTTCGCGCGCCTGGCGCAGCTGCTGCAGGCACGCTTCGACTGCAAGTTGCTGCTCCTGGTGGGGCCGGGCGAGGAAGGCATCGCCGAGCGCATCGTCACGGCCAGCAGGGCGCCGATCATCAACACGGCGGCGGCAAAGGTGGACCTCGCCCAGCTCAAGTCGCTGATCAAGCGCTGCAATCTGCTCATCACCAACGACACGGGGCCGCGGCATTACGCCGTGGCCTTCGACGTGCCGCACATCGTGCTCATGGGCCCGACGAATGCGCGCTATACCGCTAGCAATCTGGAACACACCACCGTGCTGCAGCGCGATCTGCCCTGCGTGCCTTGTCACAGGAAGACCTGTCCCCTGGGCCATCATGCCTGCATGCGGCAGATCACTCCCGAGCAGGTACTGGAAGTGGTGAACAACGCGCGCCTGTCTGCAGACGCCAGGAGCCCTGCATGAAACCCGCCTGGTACCAGCAGCAGTGGGACGCGCTGAAGTCACAACCCGCGCCGTCGCCCGAGCAGCTGCACTCGCTCGCCCAGCGCATCGCCGCGAGCTTTGTGGACCGTTACTTCTACAGCGATGAGTACAACGAGCACTACATCCGACTGATCTGCGAGATGGCGACGCATTTCGCGGATCCCGGCCTCAACCAGATGGCCGCCCGCACCTTGTTCGGCGTGATCGTCGAGCGCCTCTGCGACGATTTCGAGGAACTGCAGACTGAAACCTACAACCGGCTGATCTGTCAGGTGACCGCCTATCTGCGAACGCTGCCCGAAGGCGCGCGCCTGGCTGCCCGGCTCGATGCCTTTGCGCTGCAAACCCAGGAGCAGCTTTACCAGCGCATCGAATCCATTCGTCTGAGCCCGGACATGCCGCTGCCGTCGGGCCTGCGGCCGCGCAAGATACTGGTCCTGTCCCGCGTCACCATCGGCGCGGATGTGGCCGTGACCAGCGTGATCTGTCAGCGTCTGGCGGCGGCGTTTCCGGGCGCCGAACTCGTGGTGCTCGGCAATGCCAAGCTGCGCCAGATCATGGCGCCGGAGTCCGGACTGCGTGTGCGTGACCTGCACTATGCCCGTCATGGCGGACTGGTCGAGCGCTTCAGTGTGTGGCTGGACCTGGTGGACACCGTGCAGGAAGAGCTGGCCGGGCTGGAGGAAGGCGAGTATCTGGTGTTCGACCCGGATTCCCGCCTGACCCAGCTGGGCGTGCTGCCCCTGGTGCCCGACCGCTGGTATCGCTTCTTCAACAGCCGTGGCAAGGCAGGGTACCCGGTGAAGGGCTCCATCTCGACGCTTACCAATGTCTGGCTGGATGACGTGCTGGGCCAGGGCGACTACAGCTACCCTCGCGTCTGGCTCGCGCCTGGCGTGGTGGAGGCGGCAGCCCGTTTCATCCGCAGGCAGTCCCGTGGCGGTACCTGCAAGGTCGTGGCGCTCAACTTCGGGGTGGGCGGCAATCAGCGCAAGCGGGTGGAGGGTGATTTCGAGGCGGAACTGGTGTTGCGACTGCTGCGGGAGCCCGACACCGTGGTGCTGCTCGATCTTGGCTTCGGCGAGGAAGAGACCGCGCGCAGTCGCCATGTGCTGGCGCTGGCGCAGGAGGCGGGGCACGCCACGGCTCAACTGCGCTTCTGCGACCTGGCGCAGGCCGATCCGCAGGCACGCCTGCTGGGTATCGAGTGCGACGTGGGAGAGATAGCAGCGCTGATTGCCCGCAGTGACGAATTCATCGGTTACGACTCCGCCTGTCAGCACATCGGTGCCGCGCTGGGCGTGCGCACCTGCACTGTGTTTGCCGGCAGCAACAACGCCCGCTTCATCAGGCGCTGGCATGCAACCGGCCCCAACAGCAGCGAGATTCTCTATGTCGATACCCTCAGTCGCGAGTATCAAATTGACGTTCGAGAACTTCTGGAACGTTTGCACGATCTGCGATGTCACTGAAATTCCGACTGTTTTCCTGATCTTTCCAGGCGATGCCGAGCGGGTGTTCGCTGTTTGCTTCCCTCCGTTCAACTGGTGTATAAACCGTTTCGTCGTTGCAAAGTGTCACTTCATATCGGTTTGTTGACACTGGCATGAGCAGCGACAATCTCGCATTTCTGCCCCCCTCATGCGCTTGCCGAGGGGCGCAACAGGGAGAGACAGAAGCAAACGGGTGCACAGGGAAAGACGCATAACGCACCCAGGTCCGGCACGCGACGCTCACTCAAGAGGAGCATCCGTGGCGGGCTGCTCATTACAACAAAAATGAAACAGATCTGGAGGAAGTAAATGCTGTATCCACAAACAGTCAGCAAGAAGAATTACCTTCGCAACATGATCAAGCTGGGCATAGCGGTTTCCATCTGCAGCCCGGCCAGCCTTCTGGCCCAGCAGGGTCAAGACCCGGAAGTCGAGGAAGTAGTCGTCACCGGCTCCTACATCCGCAACAGCGCCTTCGCGCAGAATTCCCCCGTCGCCACCATCAGCCAGGACGATCTCTATCAGTCTGGTGCCCCAAGCATGGCCAGTTACATTCGGGACTTGAGCTTTACACAAAATACCAACGTCGTGCAGAACGTGCTGGGGGATGCAGATGGCGCACAAAGCGGCGTCGGGACGACATTCAATCTGCGTGGTCTTGGTGAAAACAGCACGTTGACCTTGGTGGACGGTGTCCGCAGCATTGACACCTCCGTGACCGCCATGCTCCCGGACATCGCCGTGGAGCGCATGGAAGTGGTTCTGGACGGCGGTTCGGCCCTGTACGGCTCCGACGCGGTAGCCGGTGTGGTCAACATGATCCCCATCAAGGAATTCGACGGCTTCCGTGCTCGCGCGTTCTACCAGGTGCCCGATGAAGGCGGCTTCGAGGAAGGCAACGTGTCCTTTCTGTGGGGCAAGAGCTTCGACAACGGCATCAACTACGTGGGGGCCTTCGATGCCCGCAAGCGCACTCGACTTGGCTACTATGAACGGCCCCGTGAGTGGGAGATGGCTGACGGCTCGTCCGGCTCCGGCAACCCGGGCACCTTCCGTCGTGTGACTGGCGCCACACCCAAACTCGCCGCACTGCATGGCGGCAGGACTACAGGCGGCAACCTGCCTGACCCGAGTTGTGGCACGTTCAATCAGGGGCTGACCGATCGCACTGAACGAGGCAATACTCCCAGTGGCGTGATCGTGGGCTCGGGCACAAACGTGACCTGCTGGTACAACTACACCAATACCTATCCCTACGCCCGCGCCATGAACGAGTACAACCTGTACCAGAACGTCACCTATGAGGCGACTGACTGGCTGCAGCTGGAGTTCACCGGCAACTGGAACTACCTGGCAGACGAGTCCACCAAGGGTGTGGTCACCGCGCTGAACCCGAACAACCGCAATGTGCTGTTCATTCCAGCCAGTCACCCGGCCAATACCTTTGGCTTCGACGTGGTGCCGTATCTGTGGCGTCCGTTCGCAGGTCTGGGTGTGATGCCCGACTTTATCAATGAATTCGGTGAAACCGACGGCGGCACGGACACCAGTTCCAACCGTCTGAAGTTTGGCTCCCGCTTCGATCTCAGCGATACCTGGACCGGCTACGCCTACTACAGCCGCCAGGAGTACAAGCGCTTCAATCGCAACAACCGCGACATGCTCAGCCTGCCGCGACTGCAGCTTGCCCTGATGGGCAAGGGCGGCCCCAACGGCAACGGATGGTTCAATCCCTTTGGCAGCGCCGATCCACGCTCTCCGCTGTACCGGGAGGGACGCACCAACAACACCAAAGAAGTCGTGAACTGGCTGTACGAGGATCACGCCAAAACCACCAACCGTGACTATCTGGACATTGCGGAAGTCACCGTGACCGGCGAACTGTTCGACGTACCGGCTGGTGCGGTGGCGATGGCGACGGGCTATCAATGGCGCGATGTCGCCAATGCGACGTTTGCCAACAGGCTTGCAGCGATTGGGCAGAACTACAACGTCGACATCACCACCCCCGTGCGCAAGGATGCGGAATACTACTCCGAAACCCGAGCAGTGTTCCTGGAAGTGGAGGTGCCCATCCTCGAGTCCCTGGCCATGCAGGCGGCGGTGCGTCACGAGCAGTTCACCGACTTCGGCATCGAGTCCACCACCCCGAAGGTCGCCCTGCGCTGGGAAGCGCTGGAAGGTCTGGCGCTGCGTGCCTCGTGGGGCGAGAGCTTCCTGGCTCCCACGCCCGAACAGGCTCGTCCGTTCATTCCGAACGAGCTTTGCGGTGAGGCGTTCTCTGGAACCGACCCGTTCTTCAACGCGTCTCTGATCGGATCTTCTACCTGTCAGGCTGGCAACCCGAACCTGCGTCCGGAGACCTCCGTGATCCGCAATTTCGGTTTCACCTGGGAAGGCATCGAAGATCTGAGCATCAGCGCGGACTACCAGAGCGTTTCCTATATCGACCGAATCCGTACCTTGGATGATACCGATACTGTGTATGACCAGTTCCGTGACTTCCTGGCTGCCACCGGCCGCAGTGCAGCGACCTACCGCCCGACAGTCGGCTCTGCCGACCGCGCCGCGGCGGACGCCTACCTGCGCTCCATCGCCGGCAAGCCCGGCAATCAGGTCCTGCGCGATCCGCTGGACATGTCTGTCGACACGATCTTCAGACAGGCCCAGAACATCGCGTCAGTATTCATCGATCTGGTCGACGTCAAGGCACGTTACAGCTATGACACCAGCAACTGGGGCTCTTTCACAACCAGTGTTGAAGCGTCCTACTCCTTGAACTACGAGTACAAGGACAACGTCGGTGTCCTGGTGGATGCACTTGGATTCCAGAATGCCCAGACCGGTATCGTGCCCCCGCTGCCCAAGCTCAAGGGCAGCGTGCGCCTGAACTGGTTCATGGACAATCACGCCGCCAGCGTGTCTGCCAATTACCGTCACCACGTCTTGTTTGATGACCGTGTCACCGATCGTTACGGCGATGGTTGGAAGGCAGACCGTCTGATCGAGTCCGAGACGATCACCAATGTGCAGTACGCCTACACATTCGATCAGTACTTTGACAGCACCATCACCCTGAGCGGTGGTGTCAGCAACCTGTTCGACATTCGCCCGCAGCGTCTGCCGATGATCGGTGGCTTCGAGTCGCGTATCTCCACTCCCTGGGGCCGTCAGTTCTGGCTGTCCCTGGACTGGCAGCCGGGCGCGTAAGCGTCAGGTCTGAAGCCTGCAACAGGGGCCGGAGCGAGCGCCATGGGCGCTGGCTCCGGCCCTTTTCTTTTGCGGTTGGAGCCTGCCTGAAGACGACTCAGCGAGTCATCGTTGGCGCCGGCTTGCAGGTGAAGGCGCGAACCGGAGACTCACAGAAGTGCAGCCAGCGCTGCCAGGGCCCGCTCCACGCGGGCATCCCAGTGCACCGCACAATTCAGGCGCAGGCAGTTCGCATACTTGCCGGAGGCCGAGAACAGGGCCCCCGGCGCGAAGCTGATGCCCAGATTGAGCGAATGTTCCATCAGGTCCGTGGTGTCCACGTTCCCCGGCAATTCGACCCACAGCACGAAGCCGCCCGCCGGGCGCGACACGCGTGTTTGCGGCGGAAACAGACGCACGACGCGGTCGGTCATGCGGGCCACTGCCAGTGCGTGTTCCGCACAGACCTTGCGCAAGTAGCGATCGTAATGCCCGTGCTGCAGATAATGCGCCAGTGCGAGCTGCGACGGTGTGCCCACGGCCACGGTGTTCATGTATTGCAGGTAGTCAGCGCTTGGGGCGTCCTGCCGGCGTGCATTTCCCGGCACCAGCCAGCCCACGCGCAGGCCCGCCGAGAGCGTCTTCGACGACGAGCCGCAGTAATAGACCAGACCGTTCGTATCCCAGGACTTGAGCGGCCGGGGGCGCGGGCCGGACTGTGGCAGGTCGCCGTAGATGTCGTCTTCCACCACTGGCACACCGAAGCGGCTGAGCAGGGCCAGGACCTGTTGCTTGCGTGCGTCGGTAAGGCAGACGCCGAGGGGGTTGGAAAAATTGGGGATCAGCACGCAGGCCGCGATCGGCCAGCGCCCCAGCGCCTGTTCCAGGGCCTCGACCGACACGCCGTGTACCGGGTCGGTGGGAATCTCCAGCGCCTTCAGGCCCAGCGACTCGATCACCTGCAGCAGGCCGTAGTAGGTGGGCGACTCCAGCGCCACGGTGTCGCCGGGGCGGGTCAGCAGACGCAGGGCGATGCTGATGGACTCCTGGCAGCTGTTGGTGATCAACACATCATCCGCTCGCACCGCGCACTGCAGACCAGCCAGACGCCGCGCGATCTGGCTGCGCAGTTCCGGCGCTCCGGGCGGAAATTCATAGCCTACGCAGCGCCGACGCTGGGTACGCAGGACACAGCGAAAGGCGCGCTCGATAGCGGCAACCGGCATCAGGTCCGGATTGGGCACCGCGGCGCCCAGATTGAGGATGGCGGGATCGTTCACCGCCTGCAGCAGACGCAGCACGCGTTCCTGTCCGGTGACAGCGCGTGGTGTGCGGGCGGGCAGACTCTGTCGCGGCGGCTCGCGCAGGGCCGGCGCCTGGCGCACATAGAAACCGGAGCGCGGCCGTGCCTCCAGCACACCGCGCTTCTCCAGTTCCTGACAGGCGTTGACGGCCGTGGACACGCTCACGCCATGCTGTGCGCTGAGTCGGCGCACCCCGGGCAGGGCGCTGCCCACTGGGTAAACCTCGTCACGGATCAGGGTGTGCAGGCGTTCGGCGAGTTGCTGGTAAATCATGGGGTGGCCTCCGGGAACGAAACTGTACTGCCACAATTGCAAAAATTTGACTCTGTACTGCCCGGCATTGTGCGCGCAGGATAGGCGCCATTCAAGGAGTCCTGCATGTCGTTCGAACAACTGATCCCGGTCGCCTTCTTCGTGATTGCCATGGTGGGCACGCCGGGGCCGAACAATCTGATGCTGCTGACCGCCGGGGCCAATTTCGGCTTCCGGCGTTCATTGCCACATATTCTGGGGATCACGGCGGGATGTCAGGTTCTGCTGCTGGCCATTGCCCTGGGGCTGGGGCAATTGTTCAGCGCCTGGCCGATGAGTGTCGTCCTGCTGAAGCTGGCGGGCAGCGCTTTCCTGATCTACATGGCGCTGCAACTGCTGCGGCCGCGGGCAGCGGCGCTGGGCGAGGCGGGCGAGGTGCGTCCGCTGAGTTTCCTGCAGGCGGCCCTGTTCCAGTGGGTCAATCCGAAGGCCTGGCTGATGTTGATTACCGGCCTGGCCACCTATGTGAATCCGACGCAGATGGCGCTCAGCACGTTGCTGATAGGCATCACCTTCGCAGTGGTGGGGCTGCCGCTGACGTGTCTGTGGAATGTGGGCGGCGTCGCGCTCAAGGACTGGCTGCAGCATGGCCGGCGCCTGCTGCATTTCAATCGCCTGATGGCAGCGCTGCTGCTGGCCTCGCTGGTGCCGCTGCTGGTGTGATCGGCGAGCACACCGGCCATGTGTCAGAACCAGAAGCGCAGCCCGAGCACCGCGCGCGTGTCGCGGGTGGCGAGACCCTGGTTGCGACGCAGTGCCGCGGTGCTGCCGAACTGGCGCTGTTGTTCCACGCCGGCATAGGGGGCGAACCGGGGGGTGAACTCATAGCGCAGCCGCAATCCCAGCACTGTCTCGGAAAATCCCTCTCCTTCGCCTTCCTCTACCTGGGTGCGGCCATGCCAGGCCAGTTCAGCCACGGACTGCAGCACGAGCTTCTGCGTCAGCCGCAGGTCATACTCCGCCTCCAGATGCAGAGCGCTCTGACCGGATTTTCCCAGCAGCAGCCGGGCATCCACCTCGAACCAGTACGGGGCCAGGCCACGCAGGCCTAGGCTGGCCCAGGCGCGTGAGTGGTCCCCCGTGTCTACCTGCACCCCCGCCACTGCGTCCCAGTAAGCGCTCAGGGCGCGTGAGCCCAGCAGTTCGGTGCTGGCTTGCAGGGCGTCACCCCGGGTGTACTCGCCTTCGCTCAGCAGCCACCAGCGACGGAAGTCCTGGCCATACCAGGCGTCGATGGCGAACTGCGTGCTGCGCCCCGCGTCCGTTTCGGCGGTTTCCAGACGATCGAGCAGGAAGGCGCCCTGGTAGGCATGCGAACTCATATGGGCGGCATGTCCGCCAGGCAGGGCATAGGGGCCGCTGCCCACACTGTGGCCATGGGCATAGGCGTGGGGGTCGCGCAGCCCGGTTGTCGGGGTAGCCGGGGCGGGCATGGCGTGCTGGGAATGATCCACGGCAGCCGGGGCGGGCATGGCGTGTCCGGCATGCGGGTCGGCCGCCGTGGCATCCTGAGCCCGGGCAGTGGCCGAGGCCCCGACCAGCGTTGCAATCAGCAACCCTGTCAGCGTGCGCTGGCTCATGCCGTCACCACCACTTCGCGGAACATGCCGGCGTCCATGTGGAACATGATGTGGCAATGCCAGGCCCAGCGGCCCAGTGCCTCGGGGGTTGTCAGAAAGCTCAGGCGCTGTGCCGGATGGATCAGCACCGTGTGACGCCGGGTGAGGAACTCGCCCTCGGGCGTCTCCAGATCGCTCCACATGCCGTGCAGGTGCATGGGGTGGGTCATCATGGTGTCGTTGTGCAGGATCACCCGGAGGCGTTCCCCTGCGCGCATGTGGATGGGCGAGCTGTCATTGAAGGCCAGGCCGTCGATGGACCAGGTGTAGCGCTCCATGTTGCCGGTCAGATGCAGTTCGATTTCGCGCTCCGGCGCTCGCGTCTCCCAGGGGCCGTGCAGGGCGCGGACATCCAGCGGGGTGAGCACGCGGCGGCCATTGCCACGCAGACCCACGCCGGGGTCGCTCAGGGTGGTGCGCGGCATGTCTACCCGCATGTCGACACCGGGCCCGAATTCGCTGCTGGCGTGCCGCACCTGCTGCGACGGCACGGCAAGCGCCGCGGTCGACATCGCGTGGGCACTGTGGTCGATGGCCGGTGTGGCAGCGCCATGGGCACTGTGATCCACAGCTCCTGCGCCATGGGCGCTGTGATCCATCGCGCCCATCATGTCGCTCATTTCCAGCCATTGCACCGGGTCGGGTTCGGGCACGGGAGTGCGCAGACCCGCTGCCGTGGCGAGGAAGCCGCAGGCAAAGCCGCTGCGCTCGATGGGCTGGGCGAACAGCGTGCAGGCCGGGGTGTCGGGCTGCACGATCACGTCATAGGTCTCTCCGGGGCCGAAGCGGAACTCGTCGATCTGCACTGGGTGCACGTCGATGCCATCGGCCTGCACCAGGGTCATCGGCACGCCGGGAATGCGCACGTCGTAGACCGAATTGCCGGCGGCATTGATGAAGCGCAGGCGCACGCGCTCGCCGGGGGCAAAGAGCCCTTCCCAGGGTTGCGCCGGGGTGCGACCGTTCAGCAGGTAGCTGAGCACCGAGCTCGATACATCCGACAGATCCGTAGGGTTCATGCGCATCTGCTGCCACATGGCGCGGCGCTCCAGCGCGGCGTCCAATCCGGTGCTGCGCATATCACGCAGAAAATTCCCGAACGTGGGTTTGTTGGTGTTGTAGATATCGCTCTGCTGCTTGAGCGTGCGGAAGACCCGCAGCATGTCGGTGTCCGACCAGTCCGAGAGCTGCACGACGTAGTCGCGCTCGGCCTGCAGGTGCTCGCCCTCACGCGGCTCGATGATCAGCGCACCGTACATGCCGGTGACCTTCTGGTCGCCGGTGTGGGAGTGGTACCAGTAGGTGCCGTGCTGCTGCACCTTGAACTGGTAGGTGAAGGTGGTGCCGGGGGCGATGCCGGCGAAGCTCAGGCCGGGCACGCCGTCCATCTCGAAGGGCAGGATGATGCCGTGCCAGTGGATCGAGGTGTCCTCGCGCAGGCGGTTGTGCACACGCAGGGTGACCGTGTCGCCCTCGCGCCAGACCAGGGTCGGGGCTGGAAACGAGCCATTGATGGTGGTGGCGCGACGCGTCTTGCCGGTCAGCTTGATGGTCTGTTCTTCGATCACCAGATCGAATTCGGTGCCGCGCAGTATGGGTGGTGCGGGCAGGGAGCCGGGCGCAGCCTGCAGGCGGGTGCCGCACCCGAGCAGGGCGCCCGCCGCGCCCAGCGCCTGCACGAAGCGTCGGCGCGACAGTGCGCGAGTTTGCAAGGAGGTGCTGTCGGGTCGGAACGAAGCAGTCTTGGGCATCAGGTTTGGCTCATGGAGACGAAGAGTTGATTCTAAATTGTTCAGACCGGAGCCGGGTACTCCCGCTTGCAAGCCCGCCACGCCGGAGCCAGACTGCCCGGCAATATCGTCCACTGCAAGAGTCCTGCCCCCCGCCCCATGACTGCCTCATCGCCCGCCAGCATCTGGAAGAACCGCAACTTCATGATCCTGCTGACCACCGGCTTTCTGCTGAGCTTTGGCGCGCGGGTGTACGAGCTGGCCCTGCCGCTGATCATCTACGAGCTGACCCAGTCCTCGGTAGCCATGGGCAGCATGCGGGCGCTGCAGTTCCTGCCCATCCTGTTGTTCGGCCTGTTCATCGGCGTGTTCGTGGACCGCGCGGACAAGAAGCGCTGGATGCTGTGGTCCGTGGCATTGCAGATGCTGCTGCTGTTCGGCCTGTTTCTCTACGCCCAGCTGGGGCCGCCCTCGCACAGGGTGTTCTACGCCGCCGGCTTTACCCTGATGATGCTCAGTTATGGCTACATCAATGCCCGCATCAGCAGCGTCAAATGGGCACTGCCCACCGCTTTGATGACCTCGGCCAACGCCAAGTTCACCTTCATCCAGACGCTGATGCAGGTGATGGGCCCGGCCATCTCGGGCGCCATCCTGTTCCTGTCGAGCCTCTACTACGGGCTGCTGATAACTGCCTTCACGTATCTGTGTGCGCTGCTGGTGCTGCCGCGCCTGCAGTTGCACGAAACCCCGTCTGCCCCGCGTCAGCCGCGCTTCTGGCAGGAACTGCGCGAGGGCTGGCAGGAGCTGCGCGCCAACAGACCCTTGTGGGTGCTGACCTGGTTCGTGTCCTTCTTCAATGCCACGGCGATCAGCTTCGAGCTGATGATCATCTTCTACGTCAAGGACGAGTTGCTGTGGAGCACGGCCCGGGTGGGTATCGTGCTGTCCTGCGCCGGCATCGGGGGGCTCACGGGAAGTCTTGCTGCCGAGCGGCTGCGGGCGGCGCTGGGCCTGGGCACCTGCCTCGCCCTGAGCCTGGTCGTGCTCACGCTCACTTATTCGCTGACGGGCGTTTCCAGTGCAGCCTGGACGGTAGGCCTGGCTATGTTCTGCTGCGGCTTCATGACGACACTGCAGAACATCTGCATCTGGGCCTATCGGCATGAAACGACGGCGGCGCCGCTCATGGGCCGGGTCAGTGGCATGACGGGCTCGATCTTCAAGATCGGCGTGCCGCTCGCGCTCTTTGGTTCCGGGCTGCTGGCCGACGTGGCGGGAGCGCGGGCGGTGTTCGTGCTGTGCGGGGTGGTGCAGATGGGGGTGTTCATCGGCTTCTACAACAGCCGGGTGCTGCGCGAGCACTGAGGCACGCTGGCCTCGGCGCCCGCGCGGTCTCAGAACGTGCCGTTGATGCGCAGAGCCAGCACGCGACCCGAGCCGCCGCACTGATCCTCGATCTCTTCCAGGAGGTTGTTGCTGATGCGGCCCACAAAGCGCTGCCGTTCGCGGCACTGTAGATTGTCGGTGGCATTGCGCACATCGAAGCGCACGGTAGTAGTGCCGAAGGGAATGTACTCCACGAAGGCCATCACCATCGGGTCGCCGGCGGTCAGCTCGATGTCTTCCAGGTCATAGCGCTTGATGTTGCCGTCGAAGCGGTTGTTCCAGCTGACCCCATAGTTCATGCGCCACTGCGGCAGATCGTGACGGAAGCCCAGTTCCAGGCGACCGCGCTCGTAGTTGGTGAAGCGGCGGTCGATGCCCAGGAAGGGGTCCTTGATTTCGGAGTCGCGTACCGTGAAGTTCGCCGTCACCAGCAGGTTGGGCATGTCGATCATCTTCATGCGGATGCTGGAACGCAGGATCAGCTGCCACATGTCGCCGTCACCGATATTGCCATTGGTGGCCGCCAGCGTGGTGGGCGTGGAGATGTCGATGCGCTCGATCTTGTCGAAGTGACGCATGAAGTTGATGCGTGCACTCACTACCCCGATGTCGTCCGGCAGGCGGTACTGGGCATCGAAATCGGCATTGATCCAGGTCTCCGGCTCGAGGTTGGCATTGCCGGCCTCGGTGTTCATGTCGTTGTCGTCGTTATCGCCCGAGGCTACGAAGTCCGAGAAACTGAGCTGGCGAACGTCGAATTCCACCATGCCACGCAGCTGGAACAGCGGCGTCACGTCGAAACGGTAGTCCAGCTTGGGCTTCCAGAAGTCGAATTCGCGAGACTTGTTCACATCGCCACTCTGGGTCAGTTCGGAGGTCTCGTAGACCAGCGAGCTTTCCAGTGACATGCGCGAGTTGATCTGCCAGTTGTGCACGGCGAAAGGTTCTATGCGGATCTCTTCCACCTTGGTATTGGCATTGGCAACCGTCTGGGGCACCAGGCCGCCAAAGGCTGCCGAAGGTGTGCCGGTGCTGCTCGCCGTGCCAAGGCGCAGTGTTGAATCCAGGATCGTCTGGGCCCGTTCCACGCCGAACTCGATGTCCTGACCGGACGCCAGGCCGGTGGTGTAGGAACTGCGCACGATGCGCTCCTGGGCCACGCTGCCGCTGTCCAGGAACAGGTTCTTCGTCTCGCTGCCATCGGTATTGACGCGATAGCGCTCGCGCACCGTGCCCTGGTCGCGCTCGTTGGTGATGAACAACACCTTGAAGCGATCGCCATTGCCGCGCAGCCACTCGTAGTCGCCACCCACTTCCCAGTTGCGATTGCGGCCCGGGGTCTCTTCGCGCTCGTAGCTCAGGGCTTGTGGTTGCACGCGCAGATTGGTCATGACGCGGTCCAGCCCGGTGTCGCTGTCGCTGTCGCCGTACAGCGCATTCATGCGGATGCTGCTGTTGGCGCTCAGGTCGTAGCCGAGGTTGGTCGTGATTCGATAGTCAGTCTGTTCGCGGATGCGGTCTTCGCGGATTTCGTCGTTGGGCTGGAAATTCCCCAGGATGCTGTTTTCCTTGCTGACGTAGTGGTCATAGCGCGGCTCGGCCTGGGCTGAGAACACGTAGTTCAAGGCGCCGGTTTGTCCGCTGACGGAGAGTGAACCGCCGGGCTCAACCTGGTGGTCCGCGTAGCGGTCCATGTTGGCCTCGTAGGAAATGCTGGTGCTGGAGAGTTCCTCGAACAGCACCACGTTGATGACCTGGGCTCCGCCGCGCACATCCAGCGCGCCGCTGGTGCTGCGAATCAGCTCGATGCGATCCACCTGCGAGGCATTTATGCGCGTGAGCATGGCATTGGTGTCATTGTCCTTGCCGGCCGTGCGTTTGCCATTGATCAGCACCTGATTGTCGCCGCCACCGCCACCCAGGCCGCGACCGCCAGCGCCGGGATTCCCACCACCGCGCGGTCCTCCGCCACCGCCTCCGCCTGAGGCATTGCCTGCGCCAGGAATGCGGTCGACCATGTCCTTGGCGGTTATGGGCGCGTATTCGGTGAAATAGTCGGCGGGGTAGACGATGGTGGTGTCCTCAGCCGCGGGCGCCTGAGCGCTGGCAGTGCCGGAAAGACTCAGCACCAGGGCGAGTGCCGAAAGCGTAGCAAGGGAACGAGGAAGGCGGCGAGTCATCATGGAAGCCCATACGGTTGAAAGCCCCGGAGTATAGCGGCAGCCAATTGATCAATTTGTGACTTTTTGTGCTCCGCTGCGTATAGTTCGGCCACAATCACAACATCCTGCGAAAGGAGAATGTCATGTCCAGAACGCCCGTCGTGCTTGCCCTAGCCTTGGTCGCCGCCAGCAGCAGTCCGGCCCAGACGCCGGTGCCGCCTGCCCTGTTCGTGCCCGACGCGCAGATCGCCAGCGTGCTGCAGCAGGCACTGCAGGAACGCCCGGGCATGGGCGTCTCCACCATCACCACCACGGAGCAGTACCGCATCAACCTGATCACCCGCACCGAGCCCGCCGGTGCCATCGTGCACGTGCCAGGCACGGAACTGCACTACATCCTGGAAGGCGCCGGCACGCTGGTGACGGGAGGGATCGTGGTACGGCCGCAGGCCGGGGCGCCGGGGACGATCGAAGGAGGCGTGGCGCAACGTGTGCGCAAGGGCGATGCCATCCTGATTCCCGAAGGCACGCCGCATCAGTACACGGCTGTGGAAGGAGCGGTCACCTATCTGGAAGTGCGCTTCAATGTGCCGGTGGCAACGCCTTGAGACTCACTCCTCCACCAGCGGCAGCAACAGGAACAGCAGCGCCAGCGCGAGTGCGACCGGAAGCCACAGGGAGAAGTCCGGGGCCAGGCCGGCGGAGTCCTGCCACGCCGGCACCTGCGGCAGCTGGGTGAACAGCTCTCGTGAGTGCACACGCAAGGCGTCCAGCCAGCGGGCCAGCTGCGCCCAGGGGATGCTCGACGCTGCAGCCGCCAGCACCAGCAGCCAGACCGGCCACAGGGCCTCGGTGCCACGTCGCCCGCGCAGAGTCTGCCGGGCGCGCAGCTGCAGCAGCAGCCTGACAGTGAAATCCTTGTCGGCCACGTCCAGCGGCGCACGCAGCAGCGCGTCCAGGGCCTGATCCGACACTTCAGTGGTCTTCATGCGGGTCTCCTTCAAGGGCTGTGTTCAGCGCCACCCGTAGTCTGGGAAGCCCCCGGGCGATGAGTGACTTCACCGTTCCCAGCGGCAGCGCGAGGATGCTGGCTACCTCGCCGTGAGAATACCCCAGCGACACGTGCATCGTGCTCCGGGCTTCCCGCAGCGCGGCATCGGCATCCCGCCGCTGGCGGCGCAAGGCCTGCAGAAAGCAGCGATAGGCAATGCTGCACAGCCAGGCATTCAGACGCGCGGCCTCGCGACAGTCGGCTATCCGGCGCCAGGCCTGCAGAAAGCATTCCTGGGCCAGATCGTCGGCCAGCGCATGATCGCGACACAGCCGCCGCAGGAAGCCGCGAATGCGGCCCTGGTGCAGGCGCACGAGCGCCCCGAACGCCTCCACATCGCCCAGGCGGGCGCGGTGGACAAGTCGTTCTTCATCCCGCTCAGTCGGGTGCACGCGGCGCGTCCTGCTTCGCCATGATCAGCAGGGCCACGCCGATCAGGATGGCGGTGCCGCCAAACAGGATGGTCTCCATGTAGTTGCCGCCAATGAGCAGGCTCAGACTCAGGGGAATGCCGACGGCGATGAAGATCAGCCCGCGCCGCTTGTCCGTGCGGGACTTGTCGACGACGGGGGCGGCGCCGAACTGTTGCAGCAGCGTCAGCGTGTCCAGTTCCTTGATGCGCTGGCGGTGACGCAGGCTCATCGAGATGATGAGCGTGATGCTTGGAAAGAAGATCAAAGCGATGGCGACCCAGATTTCATTGTCCATGGTGGTGTCCTCGTGGTGGATGGCAGTCAGTAGATGCCGACCAGGCCGGGTTTGGATGCAGGCGTGGCCAAATTCGCCTGAAACTGCGTCGCAGCGCCACAGGCGATTTTCAATCCTCTGTATTGCAAGGATTTTTTTCTGGCGCGGGACTTGCTACTCTCACGCGTTCACAACAACACCACCGGAACCAAGAGTCTGTCTCATGCCGATTGCCCGCCCTGCCTTGCCCCGCCGCCTGCTGTTCACGTCCTTGCTGGCCCTGTTCCCACTCGCACTGCCGTCCGCCCTCGCCCAGGAGGCCGTGAACTTCGAAATTCCACGCACCACACGGGCGCCGAGCATCGATGGCGCGGTGGAGGCGGCCGAATGGGCAGCAGCGACGCGGGTGCCACTGGCCATCGAGTTCTCGCCCTCGGAGAACATTCCCGCCGCGGTGCAGACCGAGGCGCTGATCATGGAGGACGGTGAAACGCTCTACGTGGCCTTCATCGCCCAGGACCCGGACCCCTCCCAGATCCGCGCCTTCTACCGCGACCGCGACCAGATCGGCGGCACCGACTATGTCGGCATCTCGCTGGACACCTTCAACGACGAGGCCCGCAGCGTCGACTTCATCGTCAGCCCGCTGGGGGTGCAGTACGACGCCACCAGTGACGATCTCAACGGCACCGAGGATGATTCCTGGAACGCTCTGTGGGACAGCGCCGGCCAGATCACCGCGACGGGTTACATGACCGAGATGGCGATCCCGCTCAAACAGCTGCGCTTTCGCAGCGGCAGCGGGCTGAAGACCTGGGGCGTGCGCTTCGTGCGCGATTATCCGCGCGACCGTCGCTACCGTTTCTCGAACGTGCCGCAGGATCGCAACATCTCCTGCTTTGTCTGTCAGTACAGCAAGGCCAGCGGGCTGGAGAACGTGCAGCCGGGCCGCAACCTGGAGATCATTCCGACGCTGACGGCCTCGGGCGTGCGTTCGCGTCCGAATCCCGCCGTGGATCGCTGGCGCGACCCGGACACCGACACCGATGCCGGCGTCGATCTGCGCTGGGGCATCAACCAGGACAATTATCTGAATGCCACCTTGAATCCCGACTTCTCCCAGGTCGAGGCCGACAGCGCGCAGCTGGAGATCAACAACACCTTCTCGCTGTTCTTCCCCGAGAAACGCACGTTCTTTCTGGATGGCGCGAACTACTTCAACAGTCCGCTGAACCTGGTGCACACCCGCAACATCGCCGACCCGGACTACGGGGTGAAGCTGACCGGACGTGCCGGACGGCATTCTTACGGGCTGCTGCAGGCCAGCGACACCACCACCAGCTTCATGATTCCCACCAACGAGGCCTCGTCCGTGGCTTCGCTGGGCAATACCGGCAGCGATGTGTCCGTGTTGCGCTATCGGCAGGATGTGCTGCAGAACTCCAGCATCGGCACCGTGCTGACGCATCGTGCAGGTGGCGACTACAGCAATACCGTCGCCGGGGTGGACGGCCGCTGGCGACTGAGCGGCAGCGATGTCATCAATCTGCAGCTGCTGAGTTCGCAGTCCGAGTATCCGCTGGCGGTGCAGACGCGCTATGGTCAGGACGACACCCTGAGCGACGAGACTCTGCTGCTGGAATACCGCCACAACGATCGACGCTGGGACCTGTGGGCGGAGTATGTGGATTTCGGCAAGGACTTCCGTGCCGACATGGGCTTCATCAACCGCGTGGACTACACGCGCAGCACGATCCGTGCGGGGCACACCTGGCGCTATGAGGCCGGCAGCTTCTTCGACCGTATCCGCATCGCGCTGGACTGGGACAACACCTTCGACCAGGCCGGGCTCGAACTGGAAGAAGAGTTCGAGGTGTTCCTGGAGATGGACGGCCCGCTGCAGTCCCAGGTGAACGGACTGTTCGGCGGCAGCAAGACCTATTTCAACGGTTTCTATTTTGACGAACAGTTCAACCAGCTTTCGGTGTCGGCGCGCCCGAACAGCGAGTTGTATGTGCGCATGCTGGTGCGCATCGAGGACATCGTCGATTTCGCCAACACCCGGCTGGGCGATTCGCGACGCTACACGCCCTCGATCAATTATCAGTGGGGGCGGCATCTGCAGCTGGATCTCAGTCACACCCACCAGACCTTCGATGTCGATGGCGGGCGCCTGTTCACGGCGGACCTGACCGAGTTGCGCAGCACCTGGCAGTTCAATGTGCGCAGCTTCGTGCGCTTCATCGTGCAGCACTCGGACACGCAGCGGGACCGTAGTCTGTACATCCGCCCGGTGCAGTCACGTTCGAAGGAGCTGACCACGCAGCTGCTGTACAGCTACAAGCTCAGCGCCCAGACGCTGTTCTTCCTGGGCTATTCGGACGCCGGGTTCCAGAACGACAGTCTCGATTCCATCGAGACCAGCAATCGCACGCTGTTCGCCAAGTTCAGCTACGCCTGGCAGCCGTGAGGGGAGGCACGCATTGAATTCCGGCGCACCTCAAGGCTGTCAGGTCAGGTCCTTGCGGCGCAGCAGGCGTGCGGGGATCAATGACAGCAGCAGGAGTGCCCCCAGGGTGATGTAGATCGGGGGCCACTCGAAGGCTTGCGGCGGCGCCACGCCCGTGCTGACGCTGGCACTGACGCCGCCGGCACTGAGTGTGTAGTCCGTCTCCGGCTCGCCGGTCCAGGAAAACACGCCGACAGCATCCGTCTGCACCTGCGCCACCTCGACGCCGGCGTTGTCGCTGCGCGCGATGCGCACCGGCAGATTGCCCGCCGGACTGCCATCCGCCTGACTGACGATGCCGAACACCAGCGTGCCGTCGGCCAGCACATCCAGACGCAGTTCCTGGGCATTCAGCCCTGCCGCCCCCAGCAGCAACACCATCGCGCACACCACTCTAGTGAACATGCAGCGGCCCTCCGTCATGGCTGTGCGGCGCGCCGGCCGCCTCGGTCGTGGCCGGGCCATGCACATGGCCCTGCTCGTGCAGATAGTCGTGCAGCTGGAACAGCAGCAGCAGAAAGCCGAAGAACACCAGCAGGCCGTTGCACACTCGGGTCACTGGCTCCCAAACGGTGGTCTGCTGCCAGGCGCGGATGACCACGCCCATCACCAGCAGAGCGGCGATCTGCCCCAGCTCCACGCCCAGATTGAAGAACAGGATCTGCGCCAGCAGGTTGCCCTCGCCGCCGATGGTCAGATCCTGCAGGCGCGCGGACAGGCCGAAGCCGTGAATCAGCCCGAAGCTGAACACCATCGCGAGCAGCGGCGGTGCTGCCGTGCCGATCCAGCGCCGGAAGCCGTCCAGGTTCTCGAACCCCTTGTACATGACGGTCACGGCGATGACGGCGTCGATCAGGTAGTGGTCCGCCGTGATGCCGGCGAAGGTGGCAAACACGAGCGTGATGGTGTGGCCGAGCGTGAAGGCGGTGACGAACTTCAGGATGTCCAGGAAGCGGGTCAGGAAGAACATGACGCCGAACAGGAACAGCAGGTGATCGTAGCCGGTGAGCATGTGCTCCGCGCCGGTCCAGATGTAGTCGAGGATGCCGCCGTTCTGCATGCGCTCGCGCGCGACGGGCGAGACATCGTGCGCCAGGGCGGGCATTGCCGCCAGGCAGAGCAGCCCGGCCAGCAGGCGGGCGGAGCGGGTGACACGTGTGGCTTGCATCGGCTTTCCTCGTTGAATGACAGCCCAGGGGGCGCGCTGTGCACGAAACCGGGGCGGGCACGGGTCTCTGCCTGCGTGCCTCGGGCACCTCAACCACCCAAGCCCGCAAGGGCCACAGGAGATTACCTCATGAAGAAGATTCTGGCACTCGTCGCCTTGAGCCTCTGCAGCCTCGGTGCGGGCGCGCTTGCCCAGCAGGGCGACCACAACCACGCGCTGATGATGGCCATCGACAATCCGCAGCGCTCGGAGGCCAACAAGGCCCGCGATGTCTACCGTCACCCCTACGAGACGCTGACGTTCTTCGGTGTGCAGCCCACTCACACGGTCGTCGAGATGTTCCCGGGCGGCGGGTGGTACACCGAGATCCTGACGCCCTACCTCGCCAACGGCGGCACGCTGATCCCGGCCCGCTCTGCCGAGATTCCGGCGGCGCCCGGCAGCGTGGACGTGATCCTGGACTTCCGCAATGCGCACAACTGGATGGGGGGCAATGCGGTCGGCATGGTGCAGTCCTGGCATGCAGCGCTCAAGCCGGGCGGGGTGGTGGGCCTGGTGGATCATCGCCATGACCCCGACGTGCCCTTCGTGGCGGGCCGCGGCTACATCCTGGAACAGCAGATCATCGATCTGATGCAGGCCAACGGCTTCCAGCTCGAGGCGCGTTCCGAGATCAACGCCAACCCGCTGGACACCAAGGATCACCCGGGCGGTGTGTGGAACCTGCCGCCCACGCTGCAGAACGTCAGTGACGCAGACCGCGCGAAGTACCTGGCCATCGGCGAAAGCGACCGCATGACGCTGAAGTTTGTGAAACGCTGACCTTCCTCTGCTCGCCCGGCCCGGCCCCGTGCCGCCTGCTCTGCGCAGGATGTGCACGAGGCTCAGGCTGAGGCGGGTGTTCCGATAGTCCCCCCCGCCATTCGGCTGGATGAGCTGCCGGCCCACGCCAAGGCTCACGGCATGGCTGCGCCTGCAGGGCAGGCTGTCATCGAGACTGCGTTCATGCGTCTTCGCTGGCAATGCACCGGCCCTTGTTGGTGTCGGGCCGGTGCCGACAGACAACGTCCATGCGGGCATCAGTCGCTTGCGCTCGTCCGGCTCCAGGCTCAGCAGTTCGTGGTCGCGCCGCTGACTGCCGCACGCGGGGCTTCCGCGACGAAGCGAGCTTGTCGTTGATATCACAATGATATCTAATAGCATCGACTTCCAGAGGAGACTCCGCTCATGAGAGAAAACAACATCGGCTCGCTGCCCGGCATTCCCATGGCCATCATTCTGATCTGCGTGTTCCTGTACGCCGTGTCCCTGCTGCTGACATCCCTGGGTGGCGGCAGTCTGGCCGCTCAGGTCAGCGCGGTGGTGTTGATCCTTGGCAGCGTGCTCTGCAACAAGGGCTTCTTCATGGTGGAGCCCAATCAGTCGGCGGTGCTCAGCCTGTTCGGCAAGTATGTCGGCACGGTGAAGGATCAGGGTCTGCGCTTCCAGAATCCGTTCTACCGGCCGCGCAAGGTGTCGCTGCGCGTGCGCAATTTCGAGTCCGGCAAGCTCAAGGTGAACGAGCTGGAGGGCAGTCCCATCGAAATCGCCTCGGTGGTGGTGTGGAAGGTGCTGGACTCGGCCGAAGCGGTCTACAACGTCGATGACTACGAGAGCTTCGTGCACATCCAGGCCGAGGCCGCGCTGCGGGCAATGGCGACGGCTTATCCCTACGATCCCACGCCAGAGCACCCCATTGCCCTGCGCAGCCATGCCAGCGAGATTTCCCATGACCTCGCGCAGCAACTCTCGGAGCGTCTGAACCAGGCCGGCATCGAGGTGCTGGAGGCCCGCATCAGCCACCTGGCCTATGCACCCGAGATCGCCGGCGCCATGCTGCAGCGTCAGCAGGCCGGGGCCATCATCAGTGCCCGCGAGCGTCTGGTGGACGGCGCGGTGGGCATGGTGCAGCAGGCGCTGGATTCGCTGAGCGCGCGCGGCGTGGTGGAGCTGGACAACGAGCGCCGCGCGCAGATGGTGAGCAATCTGCTGGTGGTGCTGTGCTCTGACCGCGCCACCCAGCCCGTGGTAAATGCGGGCAGCCTCTACTGATGAGCGAGCGCAAGTCCTATCCGCTGCGCATCAATCCAGCCGTGCTGGAGGCCATGCAGCGCTGGGCCGACGATGATCTGCGCTCGCTCAACGGGCAGATCGAGTATGTGCTGCGCGAGTCACTGCGGCGGGAGGGGCGTTTGACAAGCACGGTCACAGCGCCCGGAGCCGAGCAGCAGCCTTAGCAAGGTCACTGCGCCGTCAGGTCACTTCAAGCTTGACACCATGCGCTCTCCCTCTGACGCATGACGCCTTGTGTCGCTGTATGAGCAGTCATGCAGTTTCCAGTTCAGGCAATTGATTGACTCTCGCCCGCGACGGCTCGGGCGGTGAAGCAGTTCAGTCGGGGTCGTGGTCCCGGGTTTCCTTGTCCAGTGCGCCCACCATCATGGCGGCACCGGTGAAGATGGCCGCGATGAACAGGATGCCGATGATCAGTGCCACGCGGAACGCCGGGCCGATGTCCACATCGCTGTAATAACCGACGAGCCAGGCCAGCAGGTTCACGACCAGCACGGCAATCACCAGAGTACGCAACAGGATGCGTTTCATCAGGGCTCCGAGAGCAGCAGCAGGCCGCTCAGCGTGTCACGGCCACGCTGCAGAAAGACGAACACGTCGTCATGTACATCGCCATTGAGGTTTGCCACCTGCAACTCGCCATTGCGCATGGCAACGGGCAGGCGCAGGGTGTGCTCGGGCGTGCGGCCCTCGACACGCCGCAGCTCGCTGTTGCGCTGGATCTCGAATTCGTCGATGAAACGACGGATGTCGATCTCGTACTCGTTGCGGCTGCGGCTGTAGTCCAGGGAGGCCAGGAACTGATCCTGCGGCAGCTCTGCTGGCGGGTCCATGCTGCCCATGAACACCTGCACCTGATCCTCCAGCAGCACCAGCAGGTCACGCGTGGTGTCCACGCCGCCGATCTGCGCGATGGCCGTGGGCAGGATCGTTGTCTCTTCCAGCGCGCGGGCCTGTTCGCGGATGTCGATGGCGGAACTGAGCATGCGCACGGCCGACGGGAATTTCAGGGCCACGGTCAGCTGTCGCGAAGGCCGGCGGGCGAAGCTCTCGCCCTCGTTCGGGTAGACGAAGGCCTCGACATTGATGGAGCCGGCGATGGCCAGCCAGAGGAACAGATCGCCCACCGAGATCGACTCCACCCGCCACAGCCACAGATCGGGGCGACCGTCCTCGTTCTCGTCGTGCAGGAAGGTGGTGAGGACATTGCCACTGGAGCGCAGCACCTGGCGTGGCTGGCTGAAATCCATGCCGCTCGCGGTGCCGGGGAAGAGCGAGACCTTGCCGCCTTCGCGCAGCACGAAGTCGTCGATGCCGTCGCCGTCGACATCCTGCAGCAGCTCCTCGTGGGTCAGCGCCAGCATGCCGGTGAGATTGGAGAAGTCGAGCTGGTCGAAATCGAAATTGCCCAGGCGTTCCCGGATTTCGAGCCGGTCGACGAAATAGCTCGGGGTCTGTGGGAAGTAGTCGCCGCTGCCGCTGGCCAGGAAGACATCGAAGCGCTCCTCGGTTTCCGAGATCAAGTCCGGTCGGCCGTCGCCATTCACATCGCGCAGCGCGACCAGGGGAATGCGCAGGGCCTGCCCGACATCGCGCTCGATGCCCTGGCGCACGAACAGATTGGTACGGATCTGCATGTCCGACTGCACGGCGAGGGGAGGCTGGTAGCTGGCATCGGCGTTGCGGATGTAGAGCTGCAGCGTGCCGGCGCCGGGAATGATCAGATCATCCAGGCCGTCGGCATTGAGGTCGCGGGAGAACTGCAGGCGGTTGATGCCCGCGCCGGCGAAGGCACTGAGCCCGCCCAGCACGTCGATCGGCTCGGCGAACTGGCGTTCGTGAATCGGCCACTGCAGCACACGAGCTCCGTCGACCAGGGCGAGCAGCGAGAATCGCCTCTGACCACTCGCATCAGGATAATTCTCACTGAGTTCCCAGCCGATGCTGCTGCCCTCAAGCGCAATGGTGGTATCCGGTGTCGTGAAATCGAAGCCGCCGCCCGTGGCTGCAGCACGCTGGAAATACAGGCTGAAGCGCGCGGGCGCCACGGCCAGCACGTCGGTGAGGCCGTCCTGATCAGCGTCCACCAGCAGCAGGCGCTCGGTGTCGGCCGGCAGCGTGAAGGGCAGGCTGCGATAGCCCGGCAGCGCGTCACCTTGCTGTGCCAGCAGCAGCGGGGGCAGGGACAGTGTCAACAGCAGGGCCGGCAGCAGGCGGGTCAGCAGCGTCATGGCGTCGATACCAGCAGGGTCATGGCGGTGGAGTGATACAGCAGCAAGTCGGCCACGCCGTCGGCATTCAGGTCCTGCACGTCGAAGCGCAGCACCGAGCGGGTGGGCACATGCTGCCAGAAGGGCGTGTCGGCAAATTGCAGGCTGGTGTCGATGGCGCGTGCTGTGAGGGTGCCGTCGGGGGCGAGTGCCATGGCATCACGGCGACCGTCGCCATCCAGATCGGTCTGCAGATGGATCTGCGCCGACAGGCCGCGCACGGCATCGGCGGAGAAGTTCTCATCCAGCCGGAATGCCGGCCTTGCACTGAAGACTTCGCCGGGCGCGCTGCCTGCGGCATACAGCAGTTGCGAGCGCACGATGCTGGCGTTGCGCACGGCGTTGACCACGGGGATCGTGTAATAGCTGATGCTCAGTGCCGGGCGCGCATCCCCGGCAATGTCGGTCACGCCAAGGGTGAGGTCGTAGCCGGAGAAGCGCATGACCTGATCCGGTTGCTCCAGCCGGAAGCTGCCGTCCTGGTTAAGGAAGAACTGCACTGTCCACTCGTTGGAATTGTCGAGGATGCGCAGCAGGTCCAGGCGGGCATCGCCATTGACGTCCAGCAGGCGAATGTCGCCGCGCGTCTCGATGGGGCCGCGCCAGTCGGGCGTTGCGGCGAAACTGCCGTCGGCTTTCTGCTGCAGGATGTTGATCTGGCCGTACAGATCCTTGCCAATGTTCATGAACACAATGTCCTGCAGGGCGTCCTGGTTCATGCGGGCAGCGAGTGCCGCAGGCTGCCAGTGTTCGGCTTCCAGCAGCGTCGTGGTATCACTGTTCTGCCAGGACGACAGGAAACCCTCGAAAGCACTCGCCCCCACGGCACGAACGTTCAGCACGATGCCCTGACGTTCGTTGATCGCCAGCTGCGTGTCCAGCCGGGCACCGCCGAGGGGCACCTCGCCCGGATCGAGTTCCTGGTTGATGGTGCTGAAGCGGTGCGCCAGGGTGAACTGTTCGTCCGGCCCGCCCAGGAACAGGCCGTAGTCGTCGCGACCCGGCAGCAGCAGGTCGGCGTGGCCGTCGCCGTTCATGTCCGGCAGGCTCGGAAAATACAGCACTCGACGGCGGTCGGGCACCGAGGCGGCGAGCGGCCAGTCGAACAGGGGTCGCAGATTGTCGGTATAGCTGGCAATGGCGGCGGAGAGACTGAAGACGCCCGTGCCTGCGAAGAGCAGCAGCTCGCGGCCGGGCTGCGGGCGCAGGTCGGCCAGCGCGAAGGCGATGATTTCAGGCTTGATCTCCACTCGGCGCGAGGGCTCGGTCGGGAAGTGTCCGCCGGCGTCCTGCAGGTAGATCAGCAGCTCGCGCCCGGCGTCCGCGCTCCAGTGCGGCACGATCAGGTCCAGGCGGGCATCGCCGTCCATGTCCTCGCGCAGCACGTCTTCCGGCCACTCGCCCAGGGCAATCTCCGAGGCCACGTGATCGAGCTGGGCCTGCGTGGAACTGCAGAGCAACAGGGCCGCAAGCAGAACTCCTGGCGCGCGAATGACGTGGCTCATGGTTGTTCTTCCTCGGCCAGTTCGCCATAGCCGGTGGCGAAGCGGAACAGGCTCAGGAGGCTGTACTCCTTCTCGCCCTCCTCGTGCCGGTAACGAAACAGCGAGAACAGCCAGAGATCGCCAATCGCGAGCTGGGTGCGGGCGGGAGTGAGACTGGATTCATACTGCAGCAACGGGCCGAGCGACAGCCGCGACAGTCGGCGTCCCGGGCTCCACAGTCGTACCTCTCGCCCAAAGTTCTCCAGCGCCATGGCGGTGTCTCGAACCACGCTCAGGTGGATGTGGTCCCCCAGGTCATGCTCGGTGTTCAGGCGCGTGATCAGGTCCTGCGCCGAGGTGACCGGGATGTCATCGAGCGCGAGGATGGTGTCGCCCACCTGCAGCCCGGCAGCGGGCAGAGGACTGTCCTCGAACAGCTCGACGATGCGGGCGCCAGAGCGCGGCGTGCCACCGGCGGTGTCGTAGATTTCGGTGACATAAGCTGCCCGGGTGGCGACGGGATCGGCGCGGTAGAGTTCCACCACCTCGGCGCGTTCGTCAGTCTGCGGGCGCGCGTTGAGGGTGGTCTGGAACACTGTGGTCGCCCGGCGCACCTCCAGCACGAAAGCGCCTGCGGTATCGCTCTGCTGTGCCAGAGCTTCCACCAGATCCGGGTGGTTCACCTCCCGCTCGTCGATGCGCAGGATCACGTCGCCTGCCCGCAAGCCGGCCAGGTCGGCGGCGCCGCCCGGGGTGACCGCGCGAATGCGCACGCCGGGCAGCACGGTGATGTTGCTCAGAGAGTCGCTCTCGTTCAGCGCCATGCTCATGCCGAAATTGAGACCGCGACCGACCGGCTCGCCCGCGCTCAGGCTGACCGCCTCCGGCGACAGGGTGATGCTGGGCACCAGCGAGCGCGGCTCGGTACTCACGCAAGCGGCCAGCAGCAGGGAACACAGGGTCAGGGACAGAGCGCGCACAGCAGAACTCACAAAGGCTTCCTCCTCACGGCCAGCAGCGCCAGCACCACGAACAGCAGCAACTGAGGCAGCGGTACCCACTCGTTGAGGGCGAGCAGCTGCGGATCGATCATCACATCGGAATAGCCGCGCACCAGTCGGCCGACATCCTGCAGATAGGACTGATCGATCAGCGAGGGCTGGTAACGGGCGTAGAGATAATGGGCGGCGTTGCCAAGCACACCCTTGAAGACATCCAGCGCGAGGCTGATGCCCAGGGCGGCGGTCACGGCCTGGGTGGCCGACTGGGCAAGCACCGACACCAGAACACCGAAGGCGAGCGCCGTGGGCAGGGGTATCAACGCCAGACGCAGACCCAGCCACACTTCCGTGCGGATCTCTTCGCTGCCGATCAGTTCGTAGCCGTCTTCCACCACCGGGCCGAAATCCCACAACAGGGCGCAGATGGCGCTGGTGCCCGCGGCGAGCAATACCAGGGCGCACAGTGCGAGCAGCCAGACGGTGCACAGCTTGGCCAGCACCAGGTGCACGCGGCTGCTGCGCCGGATCAGCACATGGCGCAGGGCTCCCGTGTCGCGATCGCTGGCGAAGGACCAGGCGGCCCAGGCCACCAGCGACAGGCTCAGCAGGGAGAGTCCGGTGGCGAAGCCTTCAACGAATGGGCCCCAGGCATTGCTGGCAAGGACAGGCTCGTCGCCTCCGCCAAGCAGGGCATCCCGAGCCGCCTGGCCCGATTCCGCGAGCTTGACGATGCAGGCCCGCAGCACCACGGCAAAGGCCGGCAGCAGCACCAGCAACCAGGCAGTGGTGCTGCGGCGGGCGACATAGAGCTCGGCGCGGAGTGTGGCGAGGAGGGCATTCATGCGGCACCTCGCTCGGCAGCAACGCTCAGCGGATCTGCGGTGGTAATGACGTGAAAGAGGCTGGTGAGGGAGGGGCGCTCCGGGGCCAGTTCGCTGACCAGGATGCCCTTGCTCACCAGCATCTGGTTGATCAGCGCGGGGTTGCAGCTGCCGATGCACAGCGTCAGCACGCCCGTTTCCCGGGAGTCTTCGACCTGCACGCCGGGCAGACCCTGCACCAGCGTCAGCGCGCGCACCACGTCGTCGCAGCGCACACGCAGCCTTGTTTCACCTGCGTCGAACAGCTCGCTGACGGCTCCGCTTGCGGCGATGCGTCCCTTGTGCAGCACTGAAAGATGGGAACAGACCCGTTCCAGATAAGGCAGTTGATGGCTGGAGAGCAGGAAGGCTGTGCCTTCCTCACGGTTGAGCCGGGCGATCAGATCGAGCACGTCGTCGACGCCGCCGGCATCCAGTCCGTTGAAGGGTTCGTCCAGGATGACGAAGCCCGGGCGGCCCAGCAGCGCCTGGGCGATGGAGGCGCGTCGGCGGTTGCCCAGCGAAAGTTCCCGGATGCGGTAGCCGCTGTACTTGCCGATGCCCAGCAGGGCTTCGACCTCGGCGGGTGAGCGCACCGGGTGCTGGCACAGCAGCCCGGCATGCTCCAGCACCTGCCTGACCGTGAGGTGGGGGTGCAGGCTGGGGCTGTCGAAGATGCTGACGATGGCGCCTTCGCTGCGGTGCAAAGCCTCCGGGGTGTGGCCAAGCACGCGGATGTCGCCGCTGTCGAAGGGGCGCATGCCCAGAATGCACTCCAGCGTGGTGGTCTTGCCGGAGCCGTTCAGTCCCACCAGACCATGCACCGCGCCGGGCTCGACGCGCAGCTGCAGGTCCTGCAGCACCGTCGTCGCGCCGTAGCGCTTGTTCAGCCCCGTCACGCTCAGCGGAATGGGGGAATTCGCAGGAGCCTCGGACACCTCAGACTTCCCCTCAGTCCACGAACAGGTCGTCGACCTGTACCTGGGTCACTGTGCCGTACTGCGCCAGTGCCTCGACATCGATGCGGGATAGATCGCCGACGATGGAGATCAGTTTGGGCCGACCCGCAATATTGTCGCGCTGGAAGGCCAGCATATCCTCCAGCGTGGCGCTGCGCAGTTGCTCGAAGCGGGCTGGGCGCGGGTCTGCGTTCAGGCCCAGACGCTCCCACGAACGCACCGAACCGATCACCTGGCGAAAGCCGACCGTGGAGGTGCGATAGCGGTTCTCCAGCGAGCTGCGCGCTTCCTCGAAGCGCTCGCCAGACGACGGCATGTTGTCGAACAGGTCGAGGAAGGCGGCGAGGGCGTCCACCGTCTTGTCGTTCTGCGAGCCGATCGCGCCGATGGCGAGGTTCTCGGCGTTAAGACGACCGCCCTGGGCGTACTGGGCCTGCGCCGAGTAGGCCAGTGCCCGCGCCTCGCGCAGTTCCTGGAATACCACGCTCGACATGCTGGTGCCGAAATAGGTGTTGTAGAGCGAGGAGGGGATCGCCAGCGCCTCGTCATAGGTGCCATCAGGGAACTCGATGCGCACCTGGGCCTGTGCCGTCGCCTGGTCCACCACGTAGATCTCGTTGGCATCCACCACACGCGCCGTGCGGAAGCGGTAGGGCGGTGTGTCCTTGAGGTCGGCCGGCACCTGGTAGAGCCGCTGCAGTTTCTCCTGCAGCTGCTCCAGCGACAGCGAGCCGGTGTAGCTCAGGGTGTGCTTGTAGGTCAGCAGATTGCGGATCTCGTCCTGCAGCTGCGGCACAGTGGAGGCAGCGATCTCGGCCGAGGTCAGCGTCTGCAGCATGGGCGAGTCTGCGCCGTAGCGGTTGTAGAGGAACAGGGCCTGGCTGATGGCGCCCGGGTCCTGCTTCTGGTCCGCGCGGGACTTGAGAATGATGGCTTTGAGCTCTTCCAGCGTGGCTTCGTCGGACACTGGATTGCGCAGCAGTTCCAGCATCAGGCTCAAGGTGGGCTCGAACTGCTCGTCCAGACCGCTGACGCCGATGGAGGATTCATTGGCGCCCGCACTGATGCCGAACTCGCTGCCCAGACGGTACCACTCCTTCTGCAGGTCGGCGGCGCTGAAGCTGCCGGCTCCGGATTTCTCCAGCAGAGCGGTGGCGAGTCCCAGGCGGTCGTTCTCCTCGGTGCCGGTCTCCACGCTGATGGAGAAGGAGAAAAGGTCATTGAGCGGATTCGGCACATAGTAGAGCGGCACCCCGGGCGCGAACTCCACCACGCGGTAGTCCTGCTCCGCATCCACGAAGGTCGGCTCGATCTCCTCGTAAGGCATGGCCAGGATGTTGGCGGCAAACTGTGACTGCCGGCTCGGGTCGATGTTGACCGGGTCGATCTGTGGCTTCTCGACATGGGGGATCTCGTGCTGCTCGTTCACACGGTGCACGGCCACATACTGGTTGTCGCCGAAGTACTGATTGGCCACGCGCACGATGTCGTCCTTGCTCACCTGTTCCAGACGATCCATCTCCGCCACATAGTGATCCCAGTCTTCACCCGCCATGAAGGCCTGGCGCATGGTGGTGACGCGGGCAGTGTTGGATTCCAGTGCCTGCTTCTGGCTCTTCTTGAAGTCATTGACGATGGCCGGAATGATCCAGTCCTCGAACTCGCCCGCCTTGATGTAGGCGATCTGGTCGACCAGCAGCTGCTCGACCTCGGCCAGGGTCTGACCCTGCTTGGGCACACCCCAGAGGCGCTGGGAGCCGTAGTCGTTGAGAAATTCCGGCGACGAGCCGGCGGCCTGCACGGCCTGGGCCTGGTTCAGGTTGATGTTGATCAGGCCCGCGGTGCGATTGTCCAGGATCATGTCCAGCAGCATCAGGGCTTCCTTGTCGGGATGGCCGTTGGGCACGGTGCGATAGGCGATCTGTACTTCTTCCTCGCCCAGGTACTGCACGGTCACGCGCTCGACCTGCTCGATCGGGTCTTCCACCCAGGGGCCCACTTCCGGCACTTCCCTGCGCTCCCACTTGCCGAAATGCTCGGCAATGGTGGCAATGGTCGCGTCGATGTCGATATCGCCACTGATGAAGATGGCCATGTTGTTCGGCACGTAGTAGGTGTCGAAGTAGTTCTGGATGTACACCAGGGATGGGTTCTTCAGGTGTTCGGAATCCCCGATGGTGGTCTGCTGGCCGTAAGGGTGCTCCTTGTACAGCAGTTTGCCCATGGCGTAGTAGGACACGCGGTCGCGATTGTCCAGGCTCTGGTTCTGTTCTTCGTAGACGGTTTCCAGTTCAGTGTGGAAGAGGCGGAACACCGGGTCGACGAAGCGGCTCGATTCGATCACGGCCCATTGCTCGAGCCGGTTGGAGGGCAGGCCGACCTTGTAGACGGTCTCCTCGTGCCAGGTGTGGGCGTTCAGGTTGGACGCGCCCATGGCGTTGTAGAGCTTGTCCATCTCGTTGGGGATGGCGTACTGGGCGGCCTGCTGGGACACGCGATTGATCTCGGCGTAGATCTCGGCCCGCGCGGTCGGGTCGGTCTCGCGGAAGTGGCGCTCGTACAGCTCGGTGATCTGGTCCAGATAGGGCTTCTCGGCGGCATAGTCCAGCGTGCCCAGCTCCTGTGTACCCTTGAACAGCAGATGCTCCAGATAGTGCGCCAGCCCGGTGGCGTCGGCCGGGTCGTTCTTGCTGCCGGCCTTGACCGCGATCTCGGCGTAGAAGCGGGGTTCCTCGTGGTTCTGTGTCAGGTAGACCTGCAGGCCGTTGTCCAGCTCGAAGATCTGGGTATGCAGGGCGTCGTCCGGGTTGGGAGAATTGATGCGCCGATAGCCGGCACCGGCCACGTCTTGTGTCGAGTCGGCAACGGGTGCGGCCGGCGTTGCAGGGGTGTCCTGCGGGCTGCAGGCGAACAGGGCCGAAAACAGCACCAGGACGCCCAGCATGGCGCGGGCTGAGCCGGAAGTCGGGATGTGTGGCATAGGTTTCTCCAGAAGGGATCGGGCGCGGTCTCTCATGCAGAGACAGATGGCGGCTAATGTAAAGAATTCCACCCCGAAGGTCATCACAAAGCTGCCTCTAGTCCGGAGACCTCGCGGGGCGGCGCTGTATTGCACTGATGCGGGTGCAGGTCTCAGGGAGGCGGGGGCGCCATCATCTGACGGGCTTCCTGCAGGCTGTTCGACAGCTCCAGCAGCTGGGCCGAGGAGGCGCGCAGGTTGTCCTGCAACTGCTCGATCTGTGCCTGCACGCTCTGCTGCCGGGCGTCACTCTCGGCAAGTCTGGCTGCGCTGGCATCGGCCTGGCGCTGGAGAGTCTCGCGGGCGGCCTCACTGCGCTCGAGACTTTCGCGCAGCGCCTGGGCCTGCTGGTACTGCAGAAAGGCTGTCGCCAGCGCGCTGAGGGTGATCAGGGTCATAGCGAGCAGAGCTTTCATGAGCGTTCCTTCGGCAACTGTGGAGTGCCGGCCATCATGCATGGCGGCTCGGACAGTCTACTGTGCGGCAGTGCCGCAGGCGACTCCTCCGCAAAAGTTGACTTACATCAAGAAAATCGATCCGACAGATCTTGAAGCCGGAAAAAGTTTCACTATATTCCGTGTCGTAGTCTGCACGGTTGACTGTTCGATATCAGAGCGGCAATCGGGTACAAGAAGAACCAAACCGGAACGCTGCGCGCGCTGACTGTTGCATCCAGTGCGTCGGTGTTCTGCCCATTTACAAGGCAAGGAGAGGATCATGAAGTTGAAGCAGCGTTTGAGCATCAGTCATACCGGGAAGGCCGCGCTTGGCCTTGCCGTGCTGGCGGTGCTGGGTGTAAGCGCGCAGGCACAGGCGCAGTCCGGCCTGGGCATCCAGTCCGGCGAAGTGACCTATGCTGATCACGTCGCCCAGATCATCACCGACAACTGTGTCGTCTGCCACCGCGAAGGCGGCATCGGCCCGATGCAGCTCACCAATTACGAACAGATTCGCCCTTGGGCGCCGCTGATTGGCGTACGCGTGGCGAACAAGGAAATGCCACCCTATTCCTACGATGACCACATCGGCATCCAGGATCTGCAGGGCGACTGGCGTCTGTCAGACGAAGAGATCACCACCATCACCCAGTGGGTCGCCCAGGGCGCTCCCGAAGGTGACTGGGGTGATCGTTCACACCCGGTAGCCAATCTGCCCAGCGCCGATGAGTGGAACTTCGCGCCGCAGTTCGGTCAGCCCACCCTGGTGCTGGACTCCGAGCCCATCGACGTGCCTGCCATCGGCAACGACATGTGGCACCGTCCTTACGTCGAAACCGGGCTTACCGTTGATCGTTGCATCAAGGCTATCCAAGTGAAGCCGGCAGGCAATGCGAAAGCGGTGGTGCACCACGCCAACTCCAACGTCGAGATCATGAACGCAGACGGCGAATACGAAGACGTCGGCATGCTGACCGAGTACGCCATGGGCAAGTGGGGCGAGATCGCGCCGGAAGGCGTGTGCCGCACACTGCCTGCCAACGCCCGCATCCGTTGGGACATTCACCTGTTCCCCGGTGGTGTGGGGGCGACAGCTCCGGGCACCGTGATCGAGGACAATGTGGTGGAGATCGGTATCTGGCTGCATCCGGAAGGCTACGAGAAGGAGGCTCGTTTCAAGCAGGATCTGGCCCTGTATCGTCTGAATCAGGGTGAGCTGATTGTGCCTCCGAACGGCACAGCGATGACCCAGGGCTTCCACTCGTTCGATCACCCGGTGCGCATCGACAGCTTCCAGCCTCACGGTCACCTGCGCATGCGCGCCGCGTCACTGGAGATCTACTATCCAGCGACAGGTCGCACCGAGCAGATCAGCCAGATCTCCAACTGGAGCGCCACATGGCACCACAGCCATCTGTACGAGCCCGACGTCGCTCCGCTGGTTCCGACTGGCGCTGTGATGGTGATCAAGCAGTGGTATGACAATACCGCCAACAACCCGAACAATCCGGATCCGGATTTCTGGGTGGTAGAAGGCAGCCGTACCGCTGACGAGATGACCCACGCCTGGCTGGCAATCACGCATCTGGACGACGAAGGCTACCAGGAAATCCTGGCTCAGCGTGAAGCGGCCAAGCAGCGTTCCGTTGCTGGTCAGTAAGCAGCAGTAGCAGTATCCTCGTAAAGGGTCGGGCGTCGTGTGGCAACATGCGGCGCCCGATTTATTTTCAGTCCGGCGACAAGGTGGCGTTCCCGTCAATTCAGAACGTTCGACACAGCAGCGGTGCTCCTGGAGCGACGGCTCCGGGGCTGGGGGGAATAATGTGACAAAATGTGACGCGGCGTTAATCCGTTTGCTTTTGTCTCGCACTTAGGCGTACATTCCAAGTCATAAGGTGTGATGGTTGTATATCGTTGTACCGGATTTGCCCCGCGCATGTAGTCATCCAGTAATAGTCATCGCCTTCCTTATTCCTCTCTAAGTTGTTGGAATTCAAATAAAAACGTCTGTCCGGCGCACCTTGGTGCGACGGCCGGCAACTCGTCAAACCAAGGAGAAGAACATGCAGATGAAACAGCGGTGGCTTGTCAGGCACACCGGCAAAGCGGCACTGGGTGCTGCCGTTCTGGCAGTACTGGGAATGAGTGGTCAAGCACAGGCGCAGTCCGACCTCTCCATCGATTCCGGCGCCATCACCTATGCAGACCACGTCGCGCAGATCATTACTGACAACTGCGTGGTCTGTCACCGCGAAGGGGCCATCGGTCCAATGCAACTCACCAACTACGAACAGGTTCGTCCCTGGGCCCCGCTGATCGGTATGCGCGTGGCAAACAAGGAAATGCCACCCTATTCCTACGATGACCACATCGGCATCCAGGATCTGCAGGGTGACTGGCGCCTGTCCGACGAAGAAATCAACACCATTACCCAGTGGGTCGCCCAGGGCGCTCCCGAGGGTGACTGGGGTGATCGTTCACACCCGGTGGCCAACCTGCCAGACAGCGATGAGTGGAACTTCGCTCCGCAGTTCGGTCAGCCCACGCTGGTGCTGGACTCCGAGCCCATCGACGTGCCCGCCCTCGGCAACGACATGTGGCACCGCCCCTTCGTGGAAACCGGGCTTACCACTGACCGCTGCATCAAGGCTATCCAAGTGAAGCCGGCAGGCAATGCGAAGGCGGTGGTGCACCACGCCAACTCCAACGTCGAGATCATGAATGCTGACGGCGAGTACGAAGACGTTGGCATGCTCACAGAGTACGCCATGGGCAAGTGGGGCGAGATTGCTCCGGACGGTGTGTGCCGCACACTGCCTGCCAACGCCCGCATCCGTTGGGATATTCACCTGTTCCCCGGTGGTGTGGGGGCGACAGCTCCGGGCACCGTTATCGAGGACAACGTGGTGGAGATCGGCATCTGGCTGCACCCCGAAGGCTATGAGAACCAGGTCAAGTACAAGCAGGACCTGAAACTCTACAGACTGGACGAAGGCGAGCTGATCGTTCCGCCTCACGGCACGGCGATGACTCAGGGCTTCCACTCATTCGACCACCCGGTTCGCGTCGACAGTTTCCAGCCGCACGGCCACCTGCGCATGCGCGCCGCGTCACTGGAGATCTACTATCCAGCGACAGGTCGCACCGAGCAGATCAGCCAGATTTCCAACTGGAGTGCCACATGGCACCACAGCCATCTGTACGAGCCCGACGTTGCGCCACTCATCCCCACTGGGGCCGTCATGGTCATCAAGCAGTGGTATGACAACACCGCCAACAACCCGAACAATCCAGATCCTGATTTCTGGGTGGTTGCCGGCAGTCGCACTGCTGATGAAATGACTCACGCCTGGCTGGCGATTACTCACTTGGACGAAGAGGGCTATCAGGAAATCGTGGCTCAGCGTGAAGCAGCCAAACAGCGTTCAGTCGCTGGTCAGTAAGCAATAGCTATAAAAGTCTCCTCGTAAGGGTCGGGCACCGTATGGAAACATGCGGCGCCCGATTTCTATTACTGAAGTATTTTAGCTGCGTATCGCCCAGTCTGATGTATATCGCAGTCAAATGTATGCCTTGGTGTTTTTCGGACGACCGTTCTATGTAAACGTGTTACAAGTTGTGACTGTAATGTTCGGGGATTGCAATTCCATGCTGCGCCTGATTACATCCGCAAGCGTAAGGTGACATGGTGATGTATCGTTGTACAGGAATGGCCCAACGGCCTGTTGTCTTCCCGTGATAGTCATGCAGTAGTGCCTTATAGAGCTCTAAGCTATTGATATCCAGATAATAAAGGCCTTGTTGCCACCAATTGGCGGCAAGAGCCAACAACCGGAGATAAACATGCTTAACTTCACCCGACGCGGGCAACTGCGTCACCTGATCCACTCCTGCCTTGTCGCTTCCGTCGTGCTTCCGCTTTCCGTTCAGGCTCAGGATGACCCTGAAGTCGAGGAAGTGGTGGTGACAGGTTCCTATATCAGGAACAGCGCCTTTGCCCAGAATTCCCCCGTGGACACCGTCTCCCAGGAAGACCTGCTGGAGTCCGGTGCGCCGAGCATGGGGGCCTATATCCGAGATCTCAGTTACACCCAGAACACCAACGTGGTCAACGTGGTGCTTGGGTCCGCCGATGGCGCCCAGACCGGCAACAGCAGCTTCAACCTGCGTGGCCTGGGAGAGAACTCGACGCTGACGCTGATTGACGGCGCACGCACACTCAGTCCGCTGATGTCAGCGAGCTTGCCTGAGATTGCCATAAGTCGTATGGAGCTTGTGCTCGATGGCGGGTCGGCTCTTTACGGCTCCGACGCGGTGGCCGGTGTGGTGAACATCATTCCCATCAAGGAATTCGAGGGCCTTCGCGCCAGGACTTATTACCAGCGCACCGAAGACGGCGCCATGGAGCATTTCACAGGATCTCTGCTGTGGGGTAAGAGCTTCAATAACGGTATCGAGTACGTAGGTGCCTTCGAGGCGCAGAAGCAGACGCCGCTGATGATGTACGAACGCCCGCGCGAGTGGAAGAATTCGAATAACGCTTCCAACTCAGGCCCCGTTGGCACGTTCCGGCGCCTGGTCAATGCAAAGCCTGGCATTCAGTTGTTGCAGCCGCATGGCGGGACCAGTACGGGAGCTGTGCTGCTGGATCCGGATTGTGGGAAATTCAATACTGGTTTCGATGCACATGGCGAGAGTCAGTACACTAACCCGTCTGGCACCGTCTATAACGGAAGCTGTACCTATGAGTACAGTATCCAGCATGCATATTCCCGTCACGAGATCAACTGGAATCTCTACAACACACTGTCCTATGACGCCGCTGACTGGTTGCGCCTCAATGTGACGCTTAACAATCATTACCGCTACAACCAGAACCGCACTACAGGCACCTCGCCCAATGGCGGCAATGACCGTGCTGTGATGAAGATCCCAGCCAATCACCCAGCCAACCCCTGGGGTGTGGATCTGACACCCTGGAGCTGGAGAGTGTTCGGCAACACTGGGGCGAACCTGCCCTCGAGCTACTATACTGACTCATCCAAAAAAGTCGCTTCCGATTACGCGCTGAACCGCCTCAAGTTCAGCGCCGAGTACGATCTTGCCGGAACTTGGACTGGTTACACTTACTACTCTGCCCAGGAAAGCAAGAATACAAACGATGAGCATGTGGTGACTTCCAGCCGCCTGCAGCTCGCCATGTCAGGTCGTGGTGGGCCTAACGGCAATCAGTGGTTCAATCCGTTCGGCTCACAGTCTCCATATTCGTCTCGCTACGTGAAGGGCAAGACCGACAATCCCCAGGAGCTGGTGGACTGGCTCATGTCCTACAACCCCAATAGCTTGTCAGGCAGAAATTATCTGGACGTGTTCGAAACTCTGGCGACGGGGGAGGTATTTGATCTGCCTGCCGGAGCAGTTTCTATGGCGGTCGGTTATCAGTGGCGAGACGTGCGAATTGAGGATTATCCGGATGCATATGACAAACTCGGAGAGGATTACGCCAACAGTCAAGTGCTTGGCGAGCGTCTCAAGGATGCAGTCTATGTGTCTGAAACCCGATCAGTCTTTGCCGAGGTTGAGGTACCGATCCTGGAAACGCTGGCTGCCCAGTTGGCTGTTCGTCACGAGCAGTTCAAGGACTTCGGGCTGGAAGCTACCACGCCAAAGGTTTCAGTTCGATGGGAAGCCCTGCCCAGCTTGGCACTGCGTGCCTCCTGGGGCGAGAGCTTCCTCGCACCTTCGCCTTTCCAGGCCCGCCCCTTCGTGGCCGATGACCGCTGTGCCGACATGTTCAGCGGCCTGGACGAGTTCACCAATACACCGTTGATCGGCGGTATCTGGTGCCAATCCGGTAACCCGAACCTGCAGCCTGAAACCTCCACCATCCAGAACATCGGCTTCACATGGGAGCCCACCGGGAACTTCCTGGAAGGCCTGAATCTGTCGGTGGACTATCAGGAGATCGAATACGTCGACCGTATTCGCACCCTGAGCCAGCAGGATACCGTGGGCTTCCAGTTCCAGCAGTTCCTCGGTGAGACTGGGATTGCGCGCTCGTCCTACTCGGCCGTACCGGGGTCTGCTACACGCGCCGCAGCCGATGCCTGGCTGGCCGCCAAGGCCGCCATTCCGGGTTACGCCATCCAGCGTTACCCCAACGGCTCCGTGTCCAGGCTGTTCGTGCAGTCTGCCAACATCAGCTCGGTCTGGATCGACCTGCTGGACGTGAAGGCACAGTACCAGTTCGATACGGACAATCTGGGCAGCTTCACTACCACCGTGCAGACCACGCTGTATAACACCTACGACTACATGGATCTGAACGGCATCCGTGTGGAAGCGGTGGGCAAGCAGAATGGTCGTACCGGAATCGTGCCGCCACTGCCTGAAATCAAGGCCAATGCGCGCGTGAACTGGTTCCGTGGCAATCAGAGTGCGTCGATCTCCGCCAACTACTGGAGCAGCATCAAGTTCGATGATCAGGTGGTGGACTTCTACCCGGAAGACGGCGACAACACCAAGAATCCGCCCAGCACAGTCCGCGGCGAGTACATCTTCGACGCGCGCTACGCGCACGTCTTCGACCAGTACTTCGACAGCGAGATCACGCTGAGCGTGGGTGTCAACAACCTGTTCGACAAGCGTCCACAGCGCCTGGCGATCATCGGCGGGGCGGAAACTCGTCTCTCTACACCGTGGGGCCGTCAGTTCTGGATGTCCATTGACTGGACGCCAGGGGCCTGATGCAACACGCCCGCGCTGCAGCAAGGCCGGCTCGCCCTGCTGCAGCGCGGGATTCTCGAAAGATGCTTCAACCAGAGCGTAAAGCTAGCTTCGAATACCCAGTAAAGGCTAATTGGTAGTCTCGCGACGTACCGGAAAATGCGCTCTGCATGCAGTCTCCAGTGTGAATCATGTTGTGCCTTTGAAGAGCACCACCCCTGATTTCTCAACAAGAAACGGATCAGCCTCCGCATTGCGGAAAGGTCCGACACCTGGAGATAGACATGCGCCCCAACCTCAGGCGCGCACAGCTGCGCCATTTGATCCACACCTGCCTTGTCGCTTCATTCGTCACCCCGCTTCTGGTCCAGGCTCAAGCAGCCGACGATCCTGAAGTGGAAGAGGTGGTGGTGACAGGCTCTTACATCCGCAACAGTGCCTTTGCGCAGAATTCCCCCGTGGCCACCATCAATCAGGACGACCTCTACCAGTCCGGTGCGCCCAGCATGGCGAACTACATTCGAGATCTGAGCTTCACGCAGAATACCAACGTGGTTCTGAACGTTCTGGGAGGCAATGATGGCGCGCAGAGCAGCACCGGAACAACCTTCAATCTGCGTGGCCTTGGTGAGAACAGCACGTTGAGCATGGTCGACGGTTTGCGCAGCGTTGACAATTCCGTGACTGCCATGATTCCAGACATCGCCATAGCCCGTGTCGAAATCGTGCTTGATGGCGGCTCGGCATTGTACGGATCGGATGCTGTCGCAGGTGTGGTGAACATGATTCCCATCAAGGAATTCGATGGGCTGCGCGTGCGCGCCTATTACCAGACGCCGGAAGAAGGCGGCATGGAAGAGGGCAATATTGCATTTCTCTGGGGCAGGAGTTTCGACAACGGCATCAACTACGTTGGCGCGTTCGATGCTCGCAAGCGCACGCGACTGGGTTACTACGAACGTCCCAGAGAATGGGAAATGGCCGACGGGTCATCTGGTTCGGGCAACCCGGGAACTTATCGACGTGTTACAGGTGCTACACCGCGACTTGGCGCCTTGCATGGAGGGCGTTCAGTCGGAGGCAACCTGCCCGATCCAAGTTGCGGAACCTTCAATCAGGGTTTGGAGGATCGGACCCGGCGAGGCTCGCTCCCCAGCGGGGTCATCACCGGCACCGGCACCAACAGAACCTGCTGGTACAACTACACCCATACCTACCCTTACGCGACAGGCATGACTGAGTACAACCTGTTTCAGAATCTCACCTGGGAGGCCTCGGAGTCACTGCGCTTCGAAGTTTCCGGGCACTTGAACTATCTGATGAACGAAGGTTCCAAGGGCGTTGTCACGGCATTGAACCCCAACAATCGGAACGTCTTGTTCATCCCTGCCAGCCATCCGGCAAACACTTTTGGCTTCGATGTGACGCCATGGTTGTGGCGCCCTTCGTCGGGTCTTGGCGTGACCCCTCCCGGGATCAGCGAGTTCGGCGAGACCTCGGGCGGAACATATGTCAATTCCAATCGCCTCAAGCTCGGCACGTCCTTTGATCTGAGCGATACCTGGACGGGCTATGCGTATTTCTCCAGGCAGGAGCGTGCGTCTCGCTCGCGCACCAAGGTGGGTACCCTGCATCTTGCCAAGCTGCAGCTGGCCTTGATGGGCAAGGGCGGCCCTTCTGGCAATCAATGGTTCAATCCCTTCGGCAGTTCCGATCCGCGCTCTCCCTTGTACAGAGAAGGCATCACCAACAACACGCGTGAGGTGATGGACTGGATGTACGATCCGATCAAGCAGGTGACCAGCCGTGATTACCTGGACATCGCAGAGATCACCGTCACTGGAGAATTGTTCGACTTGCCTGCTGGCCCAGCCTCGATGGCAACGGGCTATCAGTGGCGAGATACGACCAACGAAGACTTCGCCAATCCGCTGTCCAACGTGGGGCTGAACTACAACGTGGATATCACGACACCGGTGCGCAAGGACGCTGAATACTTCAGCTAGGTGAGGGCGGTGTTCCTCGAAGTGGAGGTGCCGATTCTGGAATCATTGTCCATGCAGACAGCGGTGCGCCATGAAGAATTCACGGACTTCGGGTTGAAGGCGACCACGCCGAAAGTGGCGCTGCGCTGGGAGGCCATGGACGGGCTGGCAGTGCGTGCTTCGTGGGGGGAAAGCTTCCTGGCTCCGACGCCGGTGCAGGGGCGTCCGTTCATTCCAAACGAATTGTGTGGAGAGGCATTCTCAGGGAATGATCCGTTCTTCAACGCCTCCCTGATCGGTTCTTCCACCTGCACAGCCGGCAACCCTAATCTGCGGCCGGAGACCTCCACCATTCGCAATGTCGGATTTACCTATGAGGCAATCGAGAACCTCAGCGTCAGCATGGATTATCAGAACGTGAAGTACATTGACAGGATTCGTACGCTGGACGATACGGACACGGTGTACGACCAGTTCAGGATCTTCCTGGCGTCCACCGGCCGCAGCGTGGCTACCTACAACGCGGCCAACGCAGCAGACAGAGCGGCAGCGACGGCTTATCTGCGCTCGATCGCCGGACCTGGCAATGCAGTGCAGCGATATCCCCTGGACATGTCGGTAGACACGATCTACCGGCAAGCGCAGAACGTGGCATCCGTGTTCATTGATCTTGTCGATGCCAAGGCACGATACACCTACGACGCTGGAAATCTGGGGACCTTCACAACCACGCTTGAGGCTTCCTACTACATGAATTACTCCTACATTGACAACGTAGGCATCGAGATCGACGGACTGGGAAAACAGAATGCGGATACTGCGATTCTGCCGCCCTTGCCGAAGGTGAAGGGCAGCCTGCGCCTTGGCTGGTACAACGGCAATCACAGCGCCGGGCTGTCGGCAAACTATCGACACAGCGTGCTTTTTGACGACCGACCTGTTGATCGTTACGGCGATGGCTGGATTGCCATGACTGACCGAACGATCGAAGCGGAAACCATTACCAGTGCGCAGTATGCCTATGTGTTTGACCAGTACTTTGATAGCGAAATCACCTTGAGCGCAGGCGTGACGAACTTGTTCGACATCAGGCCGCAGCGCTTTGCGATGATTGGTGGCTACGAGTCCCGACTGTCCGTGCCCTGGGGCCGGCAAGTGTGGGTGTCGCTGGACTGGGCGCCTGGCGCCTGATCCGTTTCGGTCATGAGTGAAGCTTGGGCCCTCGGCTGGCAGGCCGAGGGCCTTTTTTTCAAGTGATTGAACGCTTGTATCCCGTGATTTGTCGCAATTTCACTTCTGCGACGAACGACCGTTCGTCCCTCTCTCCCAGCTGTTGATCGCAAATTGATCGCCTCTTGTCGACCAAATGGGCAAAAAGCGGCGCTTTTATTCTGGAACAGAGCGCTTTTGATCAGTTTGAACGCACTTGTTCATCATGGTTACACTCGAAACGCTGACAAAATGTCACACATTGTCGCAATTGCCGCTGCCAGCAGTGCGCCGTTGCGGGATGTGGACTGAGCGGTATTGGCAGCCATTCGGCCTCGCTCCCGGAGCCGGGCCGACACACAACAACAATCAGGCTGATAATCGGAGAGAACCATGTTGCAGATGAACAAGCGCGCCCGCCTGCGCTACCTGATCCATTCCGCTCTTGCGGCGTCCCTTGCCCTTCCGGCACTCGCACAGGCGCAGGCAACCGACGATCCCGAAGTAGAAGAAGTAGTGGTCACCGGTTCCTATATCAGGAACTCGGCATTTGCCCAGAACTCCCCGGTGGACACCGTGAGCCAGGCCGACCTGTACGATTCCGGCGCGCCCAGCATGTCCAACTACATCCGTGAGTTGACCTATACCCAGAACACCGACGTCGTGGCCAACGTGCTGGCGTCACAGGACGGGGCGCAGGATTCTGTCGCGGCATCGTTCAATCTGCGCGGACTGGGTGAGAACTCCACTCTGACCCTGATCGATGGCACGCGCACCTTGTCGGCGGCCGTCTCTGCGTCACTGCCCGAGATCGCCATCGATCGCCTGGAGCTGGTGCTCGATGGCGGTTCCGCACTGTACGGCTCCGATGCCGTGGCGGGTGTGGTCAATATCATTCCGATGAAGGATTTCGAAGGGCTGCGCGTGCGCAGTTACTACCAGACCACGGAAGAAGGCGGCATGGAGGAAACCACGGGCTCCGTGCTCTATGGTCACACCTTCGACAATGGCATTGCCTGGGTGACGGCATTCGAGAACAAGAAGAAAACGCCGCTGATGCAGTACGAGCGCCTGCGTGAATGGGAAATGGCCTATGGTTCGTCGACTTCCGGCAATCCCGGCACCTTCCGACGTGTGACCACCCCGGCACCGCCCGGAGTGCGTCTGTATCAGCGCCATGGCGGCGTGGTGTCCACGGCAGCGAGCAATCGCCTGCTGATCGACCCCTCCTGCGGCACCTTCAACGATGGCTACCCCGGGCATGGTCAGGGCAAGTACAGTACGCCCTCGGGCGTGCCCCAGCGCAATGCCGCCGGCGCACTCACCGGCAACTGCCTGTTCGATTACACCAAGCAGTTCCAATACTCCGTGGAGGAGGAGGTCTACAACCTCTACAACTCCTTCAGCTACGAGCCTGCGGACTGGCTGCGCCTGAATGCCACCTTGAACAATTCCTACCGCATCTCCAATGGTCGCACGACGTCTACCACGGCGGTTACGGGCAACAACCAGAACGTGCTCTACGTGCGCGCCAATCACCCGGCCAACCCCTACGGTTTCGACGTGGTGCCCTGGAACTGGCGACCGATCACCGAGTCCTACACGCACCGTCCCAGCCACATCGAGGATTCGGGTGGCTCGCGTTCCTTCGAGACTCATACCCAGGTCAATCGCATCAAACTCTCCGCCGAGTTCGACCTGACCGACACCTGGACGGGCTACAGCTATTACTCTGCGCAGGAAGGCCGCTCCATGAGCGATTCCTACTCCCTGCATCTGGGCAAACTGCAATTGGCTCTGGCTGGTCTTGGCGGGCCGAATGGCAATGAATACTGGAACCCCTTCGGCTCTGCCGACCCTCGCTCGCCTTTCTATCGCGAAGGGGTGACCAGCAACTCGAAGGAGTTGACCGAGTGGCTGTTCGAGCGGGACAAGAACCGTCTGACCCAGCGTGAAGAACTCGACATCTTCGAGACAGTGCTGACCGGCGAGCTCTTCTCCGTGCCGGCAGGCGCCGTGGCCATGGCGGCGGGTTATCAGTGGCGTGACTTCGTGGACGACCGGTTCGCCAACCCGGTGGATGCGGCGGGCTGGGACTACAACACGGTGGTGGGGGCGCCGTTGCCGACGGACGAGCATTACTTCTCTGAAGTGCGTGCCGCGTTCATGGAAATCGAAGTGCCCATCCTCGAGTCGCTGGCGGTGCAGGCTGCCGTGCGTCACGAACAGTTCAAGGATTTCGGTCTGGAAGCCACCACGCCCAAGATCGCCGTCCGCTGGGAAGCACTGGAGACGCTGGCCATTCGTGGGTCCTGGGGCGAGAGCTTCCTGGCCCCCTCCGCAGTGCAGGCTCGCCCGTACGTGAAGGACGAGAACTGTGGCGAAGTGTTCAGCGGCCGCGACCCGTTCACCAACAACCTGTTGATTGGTGCGACCACCTGTTCTGCCGGCAACCCGAACCTCTCTCCCGAGACTTCCGAGATCCGGAACATCGGGGCGACGTGGCAGCCCGAAGGAGCGCTGGAAGGCTTCGAGATCTCGCTGGATTACCAGGAAATCGAGTACACCGACCGCATCCGCTCCCTGACTACCCAGGACACAGTGACCTTCCAGTTCCAGCAGTTCCTGGGGCAGACCGGCATCAGCAACTATGACTTCACCCCGGGCTCGGCCACGCGCAACGCGGCCAACGCCTGGCTGAACGACTACGCCACCCGTCCGGGTGCCGCTGTGGATCGCCGCCTGGATCAGTCAGTGGATGCGGTGTACACCCAGTCGCAGAACATCAGTTCGGTGTGGATCGATCTGCTCGATCTCAACATCCGCTATGACCTGCAAACAGACAACTGGGGCTCCTTCTCCACGACCGCACAAACCACCTATTACAAGGCCTATGACTATCAGGATCTGTTTGGCGGCCGGCAGGAGGCCGTCGGTTCGCAGAATGCCAATACGGGCATTGTTCCCCCCATGCCCAAGTTCAAGAGCAATGTGCGCCTGAACTGGTTCATGGACAATCACAGTGCCTCGCTCTCGGCCAGCTACTGGCATACGGTGAAGTACAACGATGTGACAGTCGATGCCTACAACGACGGCTGGGTGGCACCACGCGTGATCCGTGGTGAGATGCGCTTTGACGCGCGCTACTCCATCGTGCTGGACCAGTACTTCGACAGCGAGTTCACCCTGAGCTTCGGCATCAACAATCTGTTCGACCTGCGCCCGCAGCGCATGCCTATGCAGGGTGGGTTCGAGACGCGGCTGTCCACACCCTGGGGCCGTCAGTTCTGGGCCTCCATCGAGTGGACACCAGGCGCATGATCCGGTAAGGGCTGGCAGGCGGGGTGCGCTCGCCGGTCCGTTCCAGGGGGCCGACTCAGTGATGTGTCGGCCCTTTTTTTTACCAGTAGGCCTCGAGTGTGATGTGACCGCTGCGGCCGTCAGTGCTGCGCACGAAGCCGCGCTGCTGCAAGGCGGCGAGGGCGTCCTGCACCATGCCAGGATTGCCGCAGAGCATGAAGCGCGAACGCTCCAGGGTGAAGGGGCGCCTCGCGACGTTCTCGAGCGTGCCATCGCTGATGCGGGCGGGGATTTGCCCCTGCAGCGTGTTCTCGACTTTTTCTCGGCTAACGAAGGGAATGAAGGTGAAGCGCTCGCCGTGTCGGCTGCGCAGTTGCTCGATCAACGTGTGGTAGGCGATGTCGTTCCAGTGGCGCACTGCGTAGACCAGCACGATATGCTCGAAACGCTCCCAGGGCTGGGGTGTGCAGAGCAGGGACAGGAAGGGCGACACGCCCGTGCCGGTGGCCAGCAGCCATAGCTCGCGACCGTCCGGCACCGCATCGAGGGTGAAACGGCCTTCAGGTGTCTGCTGTACCCACACGCGATCGCCTTCCTGCAGGCGCCCAAGGGCTGCCGACAATTGCCCGTCCCGTGGCGTGTGAAAGAAGAACTCCAGTGGCGCGGTGTCCGGACTGCTGAGAATGGAGTAGGGCTGCGCGATGCGCTCCCCGGCAATGTCCAGTGCGAGCGCCGTGTACTGACCGGCCTGGAATGGTGCGACATCTGCGTCGATGCACAGGGAAAACAGGTTGGGCGTCCAGTGGGTGTTGCGGGCCACGCTGCCTTCTATCCATCGGGTGATCTGCTCGGACATTCTCGACTCTTCGTGTGTGCTGAGTGGCGGGTGCGCATTGTCGCACACCCCGGGAAAGCGTTGGCACTGCCAAGGCTTTTTCTGTAGGCTCGAAAGCCAGTGCCCTGTTACGGAAGTGGGGGGCGAATGGATGTATCCGAGGGGGGAGTTCATGCTGCGCAGGTGGTTCGATTTCGCATTGTGGAAACGCATTGTGCTGGCCCTGGCATTGGGTGTGCTGGTCGGCAGTCTATGGGGGGAGGGAGCGGCTTCCATCAAGTGGATCGGCGATCTCTTCGTCCGTCTGATCGGCATGGTGGTGGTGCCGCTGGTGTTCTTCACGCTTGTGTCGGGCGTGATCTCGATGGGGGACCCGCAAAAGCTCGGGTCGCTGGGGATCAAGACCCTCGCGCTCTACATGATCACGACCTTGCTGGCGATCTGTATCGGAATTGCTCTTGCGCTGTTGCTGCAGCCTGGGGTGGGCGTGGATCTGTCGACCGCCGTGCCGGGCACCCTGCAGGAAACCGTGCCCATGTCCGAACGACTGATGAGCATCGTGCCACGCAATCCGATCGCCTCGCTGGCAGAGGGCAATATCCTGGCTGTCATCTTCTTCGCGCTGTTGCTGGGAGTGGCGGGGCTCATGCTTGGTGAGCAGGCAAAGCCAGTGGCTGACCTGGTGGATGCGGCGTCCGCGATCATGCTCAAGATTACCGGCTGGGTGATGGAAGTGGCGCCCTTCGGTGTGTTTGCCCTGATTGCCTGGGTGTCAGGCACGCAAGGCGTGCTGGCGCTGCTGGATGTCGTGCGCCTGGCAATTGCAGTGTTCCTTGGCTGCATTCTGCACACCGTGATTGTGTACGGCACCATGATGCAGTTCCTGCTCAAGCTGAGCCCGATGAACTTCTTCCGCGGGGCGCGCGATGCCATGCTGGTCGCCTTTTCCACCTCATCCAGCTCCGCCACCATGCCGGTGACCCTGTCCGTGGCTGAGCGCAATCTGGGCATCCGCCCCGTAGTGGCGACGACGGTGATCCCCCTCGGTGCCACCATCAACATGGACGGCACGGCACTCTATGTGGGCATCGTGTCGCTGTTTGCCGCCCAGGCCTTCGGCATTCCGCTGGCTTTTGCCGACTACCTGATCGTCATCGGTGCGACGACACTGGTTTCCGTCGGCACGGCTGCCGTCCCCGGGGCCTCTGTCTTTCTGATGTCGGTGGTGATGTCGGCGATTGGCATGAGCCCGGAGCAGATTGCCGTGGTCGTTGGCTTCATCATTCCCTTCGACCGCCCGCTGGACATGGCACGCACCAGCGTGAACGTGACGGGCGATCTGGCAGTAGCCACGGTGGTGGCGAACTGGGAGAACGAGTTCGATCGCGAGGTCTTTGACGGTCCCAATCGTTACTGACGACCTGCGCTGGCGCTGCGCTCAGCAGGCCCAGCTGAGTCTGACGCTGGCCCGCACCACGGTGCACGGTGCGGGCCTTCCGAGACCAGGGGGGATCAGCGCGAAGAAGCGGCTCAGCGAGGTCAGCGAGGTCAGCGAGGTCAGCGAGGTCAGCGAGAGTAGTGTCTTGTCCATCTGATCCTGCTTCCAGATTCCATTCTTCCTGCGACATCCCAACGCAGGAGTGCCTTCGTTCTTGTTGTCGTGCGGAGCTTGCTCGCCGTCATCCTGCGCGGTCGATTCGTCTCAGTTCGGGCAGCTGTACACCCCAAAGCTCTGGCGACCGTCAGTGATCGGGGACTCCACGACGATGCGGTTGCCCCCCATGTCGGCGGCCTCGTTGCGGGCCAGGTCGATCAGTTCGGCCTGCAGCTTGGCGGAGCCGCGCTCCACGAACACGATCTCGCTCAGTGCATTCGATGTGCTGCTGCCGATACGGCGGCAATTGGCGACTTCCGTCGGCGTGGCGACAGTGACGAGTCGGCCCGCCGCAGTCAGGTTGACCCAGTTGCCACAGGCGCTCAGGGTGCCGCCCAGAACCAGTGCCAGAAGGATGGTGCGCATGTCGTTCTCCTGTGAATGCAGATGCCCGCCTACCATGCCAGCTTCGGCTGTGAGCGTAAAGCCTGCCCGGCGAAAATGACGGGCGCGAGGGCACGGGCGGCAAGGGCTGCAGGCATTGTGTGCTACCATCGGCGGCCTTCGCGGCTGGGGCTGTGCAGTTCTGGCTGCCAACTGACAACAGGAGACAGATGACATGACAACACTCGCATTGCAGGGCCGGAACGTGGTGGTGATCGGCGGCACGTCCGGCATCGGTCTGGCCACCGCACTGGGCGCCCTGGAATTGGGCGCCAATGTCTGGGCCGCCGGCCGTTCGGCCGCCCATATCACCCGCGCGGAAGAAGCCGGACAAGGCCGACTCAAGGTGCGCTGTGTCGACACCCACGACGAGGCCGCACTCAAGGCGCTGTTTGCCGAAGCCGGCGTGATCGATCATCTGGTCTCGGCCGCCACGGGTGGCACCCGCACACTCAAGCCGTTCCTGGAGCAGACAGAAGACCAGTTCAAGGACGCCTTCGGCAAGCTCTGGGGCTATGCCCAGGTGGTGCGCACCGGCGCGCCCTTTATGGCGAAGACGGGCTCCATCACCCTGGTCAGCGGCGCGCCCGCCCGCAAGATCAAGGCCAACAGCTCCGCCCTGAGTTGTGTTGGCGCTGCCGTGGAGACTCTGGTGCGCTGCCTGGCCTCCGAGATGGCCCCGATTCGCGTCAATGTCGTCTCTCCCGGCATCATCGACACGGCCCTGTTCGACTGGCTGGGCGAGGCCCGCGCCGAGCGCGTGGCGGCCATGGTCAAGGGGCAACTGGTGGAGCGCGTGGGGCGCCCGGAGGAGGTGGCCGGCGCGTTGCTTTACCTGATGCAGAATGGCTATGCTACCGGCACGACGGTCGACGTGGATGGTGGCCAGCTGCTGCGCTGAGCGTGGTAGCCAAGAAGAACAAGAAGAGGTTGAGGAATGAGTTTCAAGCCCGTCATCCTGATCTACGATCTGGACAATCGACTGGTGGACGAGATTGCCGCCCAGATTGGCGCCACTGGCCTGTACACCAGCATCAACACCTACAACGAAGCCAACGCCCTGGACGCCGTGCGCCAGTACGACCGCTGCTTCGGCCTGCTGACCAACAAGCTTTCCTGCATCATCACCGGCTGGAACAACTACAAGAAGCCGCGCGACCAGTTTCTCTACCTGCTGCGCGATATCGAGCGGCGCAGCCCGCTGCGCCAGCGCACTCCGGTGGTGATGGTCACTGAAGATCATCGCGAAGACCTCAAGCGCCGCGCGCTGGAGCCCGCCGATGGCGGCGTGTGCGCCTATCTGCACAAGGACAGCTTCCGCGAGGCCCTGCTTCCCACCCTGCATCGCATCGTGCTCGACAGGCAGGCGGAGGATCTCAACCGCGACGCGCTGCGCGTCTTTCTCGCCCAGTCGCACCAGGACTGAGAGAGCCCAGGCCTGCCCCCATGTCCAAGTTCGAATTCATCATGATGTTCGTGTCCGTGGTCGTGGCGTTCTCGCTGGCCGAACTCATGATGGGCTGGGGCCGGCTCATCCGCAGCTGGCAGCAGGTGCAGCGGCCGCTGTTCGTGCTGGGCTGGTCCTTCTGGCTGCTGGTGGTCATCACCTTTCACTATCTGGGGTTCTGGGAATACCAGTACGGGGTGGACCTGCGTTCGGTAGGCCAGATGCTGCTGGGGCTGAGTGCGCCCATCGTGCTGGTGCTGCTCAGCTTCGTGATGACGCCGGAGCTGCGCGAAGGCCAGCCGACGGACCTGGAAGAACACTACTTCCGCATCAAGGACTGGTTCTTCCCCCTGGTGCTGGTGTTCTTCCTGCTGTCCTCGCTCACCGACACCCTGCTGCCCGACTTCCGCGAGACCTGGGCGACGCGCATCGCTGGCCCCGCCTTGCTGGCAGTGTCCTTCATTCCGCTGTTCTTTACCCGTCGGCGCACTGTGCACGTGGTCGTGCTGGCGTTCAACCTGGTGCTCATCGTGGTGTCGAGCTACACCGTCGATGTGCGCGCGCTCTAGCGCCCTCTCACACTTCCTGGTGACGAAAGCATTCCTGCACGTGGTCATTGACCATGCCGGTGGCCTGCATATGGGCGTAGCAGATGGTGGAGCCCACGAACTTGAAGCCGCGCTTCTTCAAGTCCTTCGACAATGCGTCGCTTTCCTGCGAGGTGGCGGGCAGGTCCCGCAGGCTGCCCCGGCTGCCGTCGAGCACCTTGCCCCCTGTGAAGCCCCAGACGTAGGTATCGAAGCTGCCGAACTCGCGCTGCACCTGCAGGAAGGCCTGGGCATTGCTGCGCATGGCGAACAGTTTCAGACGATTGCGGATCAGCCCCGTGTCCTGCAGGCGTTCCTCGATCTCGGCATCCGTCATGGCGGCCACGCGCACCGGGTCGAAGTCGAAGAAGGCGCGGCGATAGTGCTCGCGCTTGCGCAGCACCGTGATCCAGCTCAGCCCCGCCTGCTGGCATTCGAGGGACAGGAACTCGAACAGTGTCTGGTCGTCGTGCACAGGCACGCCCCATTCGGTGTCGTGATAGGCCACATACAGCGGGTCGGTGCCGCACCAGGCGCAGCGTGTCTTCATGGGAGTCGTCCTTGAAACAGGAATACGTGACCCAAGCATAGCGCGAAAGTCCGGGCTGCCGCCTGCGTTGCCGGCCACTGGCTGTGGCGCGGGGTGCCGGCATAGAATCACGTCATCCCCGCCGTCGTTTCTTCTCGAGAGTCCATCATGCTGACCGATCCGCATTCGCCCTTGTTCAAGACCACTGCGCTCGTGCTGTGCGCGTTCATGCTCGCCGCCTGCGCCGTGAATCCTGTGACTGGCCAGCGCGAATTGAGCTTCATCTCCGAGCAGCGCGAGCTGAGCATCGGGGCCGAACAGTATTCGCCATCGCAACAGTCCCAGGGCGGCGAGTTCAGTGTCGACCCCGAGCTGACGGCTTATGTGCAGGGCGTCGGGCAGCGCCTGGCGGCGGCAAGTGATCGCCAGCTGCCCTACGAGTTCGTGGTGCTGAACAATTCCGTGCCCAATGCCTGGGCACTGCCGGGCGGCAAGATCGCGGTGAACCGTGGTTTGTTGACCGAGCTGAACAATGAGGCCGAACTGGCCGCCGTGCTGGGGCACGAGATCGTGCACGCGGCCGCGCGCCACGGGGCCCAGGCCATGGAGCGCGGCATGTTGATGCAGGGCGCGCTGGTAGTGGGGGCCATCGCGGCCCAGGGCAGTGAGTATTCGGATTATGTGGTGGGCGGCGCCATGCTCGGCGCCCAGCTGGTGACCCAGCGCTACGGCCGCGATGCCGAGCGCGAGTCCGACGCCTATGGCATTCGCTACATGGCGGCAGCGGGCTATGACCCCGCGGCCGCCATCAGCCTGCAGGAAGTCTTCGTACGGCTGTCCGAAGGCCGTCAAAGCAACTGGCTCGACGGCCTGTTCGCCAGCCATCCGCCCTCCCTGGAGCGTGTGCAGAACAATCGGGCACTGGTCGCGCAGCTGCGTGCCGAGGGCATCACGGGCGGGGAGCTGGGGGAGGAGCGCTACCGCGACGCCACCGCCTTCCTGCGCGAGACCAGACCTGCCTATGAAGCCTTCGACGAGGCCGAGAAACTGATTGCCGAAGACAAGCTGGAAGAGGCCGAACGCCGCCTGGAAACCGCCCTCAGTCTGGTGCCTGACGAAGCGCGCTTCCACGGGTTGGCGGCCGATATCCTCGTGTATCAGCGGCGCTATGAAGCGGCTGCACGCCGCTACGACGATGCCATCTCCCGCGACCCGGACTATTTCGATTACTACCTCGGGCGCGGCGTGGCCTTCGCACGCCAGGGCAATCGCGAACGGGCACGGGAAGACCTCGAGCGCAGTGTCGATCTGCTGCCCACCGCCATGGCCATGAATGAACTGGGCGAGCTGGCGCTGGCGGCGAATGACCGTGTGGGTGCCAAGCAATACTTCCAGGCCGCCAGCGCCGCCGCCGGCCTGGTGGGCGAGCAGTCCCGCACGGCCTTCATGCGCCTGGACATTTCTGACAACCCTACGCAGTACATCGCCGCCCAGCCCGTGGTGAGCAATGCCGGGCGCCTGCTGGCACGGGTAGAGAACCGTTCGCCGGTGGCGGTGCGCGATGTCAGCATCGAGTTCCAGGCCGTGATCGCGGGCCAGCTCGCCACCCGCACCCTGGTGATTCCGGCATTGGCGCCGGGCCAGAGTGGCGATCTGGATTCGGGGCTGAATTTCCCCCAGGGCGTTATGCCCACGGCGAATCAGGTGAATGTCGTGGTGCGCGGAGCGGGGGTGGAGTGAGGGCGGCGAGCCCGGAAGTTTTCGGGTGACCGTCCCGGATGAGTTCTATATAATCGCGGCCCGCACGCACCCGTAGCTCAGCTGGATAGAGTAGGTGGCTTCGAACCACTTGGTCGGGAGTTCGAATCTCTCCGGGTGCGCCAAATAAAAAAGGGTCCTCGCCAGAGGGCCCTTTTTTATTTGGGGTACTCGGCGGGAGAGGACTCCAGGTTCGACAGAACGCGCAGCGTTCTGGACAGCCGCAGGCTGCCCCGCAGGGGTGAGGAATCTGGCTGAGCCAGATTCCGAATCAATCTCTCCGGGTGCCACATCTCCCATTTGCCTGTCGCAAGCCATGAGTGAACCATCATTCTGCCTGATGCCCTGATCAGAGATCACGTCGACTGCAGCCGCGCCATCATCTCCCGCAGGCCCAGCACCTCGATGCCCCCGGGCAATGTAAACGCGTCCGTCTGCGCGTGCACCACAAAGCGGTGGCTGGGGCTGATGTCGCTGCACGCCTCGTGGAAGCCCCTGCTCAGGCTTGCCGACGGGCTGCGCTTGATCTCGATGGCGTAGCGCGTGCCAGGCTCGGCGGGGAAATCAAGCACCAGATCGATCTCTGCGCCTCCCGCCGTTCGGTAGTAGCTCGCCTGCGCCCGCCTGGGGACAACGGCGAGCAGATTCTCGATCACGAAAGCTTCCCAGCTCTTGCCTGCCACCGGGTGGCCCAGCAGTTCATTGAAACTGCCGATGTTCAGCAGGGCATGCGTGATGCCACTGTCGCGCACATAGACGCGCGGCGTCTTCACAAGGCGCTTGCGGACATTGCCCACGAAGGGTGGCAGGCGACGCAGCAACAGCAGGTCCGTCAGCAAGTCCACGTAGCGCGCCACCGAGACGCTGCTCACATCAAGTGCGCTGGCCAGAGTCGAGGCGTTCAAGGGGCTGCCCTGCGAGTGTGCGAGCATGATCCACAGGCGCTCCAGCGTGGTGGCGGGCACGCGCGGCCCAAGGGTTGGGACGTCGCGTTCCAGATACGTGCGGATGAAATTCTGCCGCCAGCGCAGACTGATGGCATCGTCGGCTGCCAGCACGCTCTCGGGAAAGCCGCCGCGCAGCCAGAGCCGGTTGAGCGAGTCCGCGGCATCGCCGTGCGGTTGGAACTCCAGGCCGTCGATGGGAAACAGTTCTGCCAGTGTCAGGCGCCCGGCCAGGCTTTCGCTGGATTGCTGCAGCAGTTCCAGCGTGGCTGGGCCCAGGAACAAGAACAGGCCGTAGCGGTGACCGCGACGACGTTCCGCGTCGATCAGGCCGCGAATAGCCGCGAAGATCTCCGGCACGCGCTGCACTTCGTCCAGAATGATCAGGTGTTCGCGATTGGCCTGATGGAACGCCTCGATGTCCTGTACCTTGAGCAGATCGGTGCGGTTCTCCAGATCAAGATACACACCGGGCAGGTGTTGCTGCAGAGCGAACGCCAGGGTGGTCTTGCCAACCTGACGCGGACCCAGCAGGACGACGCTGGCGCTTTCCTGGAAAGGCTGAGGTCGAGGCGTGCAGTCTTTGTCGTGATCCCAAGTCAGCGGAGCTGAAAGCAAAGTGCCCCGCGGGCTCCGCGGGGGTCACGGGAGCGCTGCAGCGCGGTGTTGGAGGGAGGGCAACAAGATGATTGGCGTGCAAGGGTAAAGATTGAGCAATCGGCACTCGAGCCAACAGCGTGTCCGGTCGGGGCCTCAGCTCGTCATCCGTCGCATCCCGGTGGCTTCCAGACTGACGATATCGGCCTCCTCGATGCCCAGACGCCGGGCCATTTCCGCCTGACTGATGCCCTGCAGTCGACGCCAGGTGGCCAGCAGGCTGCCGGCGGGATAGGTCAGGGGCGAGCGTGAGGGAATTGGACGCGGGGGCAGCACGCTCATGGCATTGACCTGGCGCAGATACTCCAGATAGTCCTGATAGGGGATCACGGCATAGCAGGGCTCGCCGTTGCGGTACACGAACTGCACGTCTTCCGGAACCTTCATGGGTACGCACCGATTCTCTTGGGAGGAGGTGGCTGGATGCTATGTCTCGGGCTTCAACACTGTAAATTTGCCGGCGCCCATGCATCCCCAATTACGCCCCAAATGGGCCGGCCGGTGCCGCGAGAGGGTGGCATCTGTCAAGTGCTCTTGGCGCTTGCCAGGGGAGGCGGCGCTCCACTACAGTGCCCGCCACTCCCTTCCTCCCAAGCCCTGCTCATGAACACCGACACGCCACGCCGCCTATGGCTGATCAGCGCCCTGGGTCTCATGCAGATTTTCGCCTGGGGCGGCACTTTCTATCTGCCGGCGATTGTCGCGACAAGCATCGCCGAGGACACCGGCTGGCCGCTGGTATGGATCGTGGGCGGGCTCTCCCTCGGCCTGGTGGTGGCCGGCCTCGTGGCTCCGCGGGTCGGTGTCGCCATTGACCGCCACGGCGGGCGTCAGGTGCTGCTGCTCGCCTGCGTGATCCTGGCCGCCGGACTGCTGGTGCTGGCGGCCTCTGGTGCCCTGTGGCTCTATCTGCTGGGCTGGATGCTGCTCGGGGTAGGCATGGGCGCGGGGCTTTACGATGCGGCCTTCGCCACCCTGGGCCAGATCTTCGGCATGAAGGCGCGATCTGCCATCACGGCGCTGACGCTGTGGGGCGGTTTCTCGAGCACGGTGTCCTGGCCGCTCTCGGCGTGGCTGCTGGAGCGGCTGGGCTGGCGCGGCACCTGCGTGGTCTATGCCGGCATTCTGGCGCTGTGCTGCCTGCCGCTGCTGCGCCTCGCCCTGCCGGCGTGGGTGCGGCGCTCGCGGCGCAGCCTGCAGCGCACTGCCACGGTGCCCTTCGTGTTCACGCCGCTGGAGCAGCAGCAGAAGCGGCTCATGATGCTCTCGCTCATGTTGGCCGGCGCCATCGGGGCGCTGGTGTCGGTGCATCTGATCCTGCTGCTTTCCGGCAGGGGGCTGAGCATCGAGGAGGCGGTCTGGCTGGGAGCCCTGATCGGGCCGGCCCAGGTGGGCGGGCGTATTCTGGAGGCTGCCAATCGCGAACGTCATCATCCTCTGTGGACATTGACGATCGCCGTGGGGCTGATGGCCCTGGGCATGGGGTTGCTGGCGAGTGGCTTCGCGTTGACCGCGCTGGCCATCATCCTGTATGGGGCGGGCAACGGCATTCTCTCGATCGCCAAGGGCGCGCTGCCCCTGGCCACCTTCGGCGTGGAGCGCTACGCCCGTGTCATGGGGCAACTGGCGCGGCCCTCCTTGCTGGCACAGGCGCTGGCCCCGGCTCTGATCGCCTGGCTCATCACCGACGGAGACCCGCAGGTGCCGCAGCTGGTGCTGGCCGCGCTGGCGGGCGGCAATGTGCTGGTGGTGGCGCAGCTGTGGCGCTTGCGTCTTGCCGGTGGCAAGCTTGCCGTCCACCGCCCTGTCGGGTAGCACAAGGAGTAATTCATGACTGCCGTCGATCACGCTTTTCCTGCCGGCCACAGCAGCTGCGAGCTGCAGACCAGCGCCGCCCTGCTGGTCTCGGTCTTCGGTCAGCCTGCCCATGCCGGCGCAGAGGTCACCAGCTACCGCTGGCTGCTGGACTTCGAGGACGGCAGTCAGGCGCGTATCTTTAACCAGCAGAGCGGCAACCCCAGCGCCGCCACCTTGCTGGCGTGGCGTGTCGAGGCCGACTCGAGCGCTGCGCTGGCCCGCGTCGAGCAGGCCATGCAGGCAGGTGCGGATTATTACGAAGGCACCCTGCATCCGGAGCTGTTCATTCGCCGGGATCGCTGAGCGGCGTTCAGTCGCCGCCCTTCTTCTGCAGGCCCCAGAGATTGTTGCGGCTCATGAAGCGGCCCTGTTGATAGTGCTCCCAGGCCGTGTCGCTCAGGGCCACGCCCGTGACCCTCTCCAGCACCATCACGCCTTCCATCAGGGTGCGCTGCCAGGACACTCCCACATCCAGCCCTTCCAGCAGCTCGTGATAGGCCGGGTCGTCGAGCACTTGCGCCGGGAACTGGCGTTCGGCCGTGTGCGTCATCAGCAGCAGCCAGCGCAACCACGCTGAGGTCATCGAGCATGGAAAGATCATTGATGAGTGTGCTGGTCAGGCCGTCCACCAGATAGCGACTGGTCTCGATGCCGTTGCTCTCGAAGCGCAGCGGGGGCACACCGATGACCAGGCTGTCGCTGCTGTCCGCCAGACGCTGGTTGATGGCCAGCCACAGCAGCGTCATCAACACCAGGCTGGCACAGGCTCCCACCGCCAGCGGACGCAGGTCCAGCAGGGAAAATGTTTCTCTGACCCCCTTCATCAGGGAGGGGGCGGGGGAGGCGTCGGTGGCGCTCTGCAGGGAGATCTGCAGCTTGTAGCCGCGCTTGGGCACCGTGCGGATGTAGCGCTGACGCCGCGCATTGTCCCCCATGGCAGCGCGCAGCTCGGCGGGCTTTGGCGGTATGACATGGCGGTATTTGCAAGATAAGTACCAGCGGGGAGGCCGGGGAGAACGCGCAGGAAGCTCCGGAATGTCGGGCGGGGAGCTTCAGGAGAATTCCGGGAGAAGATTGGGAGGCAGCAGGAAGGAAATTCAGCGTGGAGTCGGCGAACACTGCGTCCATGTTCTGCAGCAGCGTTGCCGCCACACCGCAGGCCGTCCTGCTGCAGCGCAAGGCCGCGATGTGTACGCCACCCGACTCGAATGGAGCAAGCCCCATGTCAAACCCTGTCAGCCGCCGTGAATTCATGAACCTGCTGGGAGCCACCTTCGGTACCGGCACCCTCGTTCTCAGCGCCGGGATCTCGGGCCTCACGGTGGCCTGGGAGCTGAGCAAGGTCGGCTATGACGTCACGGTGCTCGAATCCTCCAATCGTGCCGGTGGCCGCATCATGACCTTACGCTCCGGCGACGTGGTGGACGAGATCGGCAACCGCCAGGTCTGCGAGAGGGACAACGAACCCCATATGTACTTCAATGCCGGCGCCGCCCGCATTCCCAGCACGCACAAGAACCTGCTCTCTTACTGCAAGGAGCTGGGCGTGGATCTTGAAGTGTTCATCAACGAGTCCAAGACGGCACTGATCCAGGACGACGCCATGCTGGACGGCAAGCCCATCCGCAATGCCGATGTCTCCACCAATGTGCGCGGCTTCCTGGGCGAGCTGTTCGCCAAGTCCTTCACTACCGCCCAGCTGGAGCAGCCATTCACCGAATCCGAAGCCGAAACCATTCTCGGCCTGATCCGCGGTTTCGGCTCGCTCAACCGTGACATGAAGTACACCGGCAGCAACCGCAACGGCTATGCCAGCGGGGGCGAGACCGGACCGATCCTGATGCAGCCCGTGGGCGGCATGGATCGCATCACGGCGGGCTTCACCCGTGCCCTGGGCGAGCGCGTGAAATACCAGACGCCGGTGATGTCGGTGAAGGTGCGAGCCGATGGGGTGGACGTGGTCTACCTGCAGGACGGCGCGCCCCAGACTATCGCCGCCGACGACTTCGGCAACGGCATGGAGTTCACCCGCATGACCCAGGCCGAGCGCGTGGAATGGCTGCTCGAGGGTGGCGAGAAACTGCACCCGAAATGAAGAATGTTGCTCTGACCCTTTCCAGTCTGGTGCTGGGCTCCTTGCTGTCAGCCCGTGCGCTGGCCCAGTCCGAGGGTGCCGAGTACTACAACGACCGCTACTGCATGACCTGCCACGGCGCCGATGGCATGGGCAGCGAGGGCATCAGTGGGCCGCGCCTGGCGGGCATGGAGCTCTGGTACCTCCAGCGCCAGCGGGAGAACTTCCGTGCCGGCGTGCGTGGCACCCACCCCATGGACCTGCAGGGCCGCGAGATGCAGCCCATGGCCGTGCCCCTGACGGACACGAGCATTGCCGAACTGCTGGAGTGGATCGGCGGCTGGGAGTACAAGCCCGCCGAGATCACCCTGCAGGCCGACGCCACCGCCATCCTGAACGTCGTCAGCTACATCAACACGCTCGGCCGCTGAGCCAGGAGGCAGCCATGTTCAAGACAACCCGCAAGCGCACGCCGCTGTTGCTGCTGCCTGGCATTCTGGCTCTGGCCGGCCTGGTGCGCCCGGGCTGGCTGGCGGAGGTGGAAATTCGCGCTGCGCGCATGCCGCAGTAGCCGGCAACACAGAATCATGACCCCTTGTTTGACGCTGGTAGTAAAGTGCTTTGGGGGAGGAAGGACCGTGCCTTCCTCCCCCTTTTTTTGCGTGAAACGGCGGTCGAGACGCCTGCGACGAAGCGAAATTTCGGCAAGACCGGATGAAAGCAAAAGAGTGTTCAAATCATTGCAGCAAAGAGAATTTTTTCGTTTTTCGACGAAAAGGCTTGGCAATCCCCATAAAGATTCCTCTATGATCCGGGCTGGAGATACGTCGCCAATAGTTGCTCCTCTCGCGCATATTCGTTTTGAAATTCAACAAGATGCACTGTTGAAAGCGCTGGATTCAAGGCTCTTCGCCCTGCTTCCGCAAGTCGCTTGTGCGCGCCTGAGAGCGAGTGAAACACGCGCACGCGGTTGCGATCGCGCGCACCACTGAATCAAGGAAAACACCCTATGACGACTACTTACGGTCAGGCATTTTTGAAGAATTTCCTGGGCGCGTCCCCGGACTGGTACAAGCTGACGATCGTCGGCTTCTTGATCCTCAACCCCTTGTTGTTCTTCTTCGTGAACCCCTTCCTTGCAGGCTGGGTGCTGATCGCGGAATTCATCTTCACCCTGGCCATGGCCCTGAAGTGCTACCCGCTCCAGGCGGGCGGTCTGCTGGCCTTCGAGGCCATCGTCATCGGCATGGCCTCGCCCGAAACGGTCTATCACGAAGCGGAACTGAACCTGCCCGTGATTCTGCTGTTGATCTTCATGGTGGCCGGCATCTCCTTCCTCAAGGAAATGCTGCTGTTCGCCTTCACCAAGCTGCTGGTGCGGGTGCAGTCCAAGCTCGGGCTGTCCCTGATGTTCGTGCTGCTGGCCGCGTTCCTTTCCGCGTTCCTGGATGCTCTCACCGTGACTGCAGTGGTGATCGCGGTGGCCTCGGGTTTCTACGGCGTATACCACAAGGTGGCCTCGGGGCTGAATCACGATCACGCCGGCCATGACGTGGGCGATGATGCCAGCGTGAAGGAGCACAGCCGCGCCGACCTGGAACAGTTCCGTGCCTTCCTGCGCAACATCATGATGCACGCGGCCATCGGCACCGCGCTGGGGGGCGTGGCCACCATCGTGGGCGAGCCGCAGAACCTGCTGATCGGTACCATCATGGGCTGGGACTTCGTCGAGTTCTATCTGCGCGTCGCCCCGGTGTCCATTCCCGTCCTGATCGTTGGTCTGCTCACTACCGTGCTGGCCGAAAAGTTCAAGATTGCGGGTTATGGTGCCGAGCTGCCCGCCAATGTCCGCAATGTGCTCGAGAAGTTCGATGCCGAGCAGACCGCCAAGCTGACCAAGTCCGACATCATGAAGCTGTGGATGCAGGGTGCCGTGGCCATCTTCCTGGTGGTCTGTCTGGCCCTGCACCTGGCGGAAGTCGGCATCATCGGCCTGGCCGTGATCGTGCTGGCCACTGCCTTCAACGGCATCACTGACGAGCACCGCATCGGCCACGCCTTCCAGGAGGCCCTGCCGTTCACGGCCCTGCTGGTGGTGTTCTTCGCGGTGGTGGGCGTGATTCACGAGCTCGAACTCTTCAAGCCGGTAGTGGACGCCGTGCTGGCACTGGAGGGCAGGGCACAGCTGCCGGCCTTCTACATCGCCAATGGCGTGCTGTCGATGGTCTCTGACAACGTGTTCGTGGCCACCGTGTACATCTCCGAAGTGCAGGCCGCCTTCGAGGCCGGCACCATCAGTCGCGAGCAGTTCGAACTGCTGGCTGTGGCCATCAATACCGGCACCAATATTCCGTCGGTGGCCACTCCCAATGGCCAGGCCGCGTTCCTGTTCCTGCTGACCTCGGGAATCGCCCCGCTGATACGCCTGTCCTATGGTCGCATGGTGATTCTGGCGCTGCCTTACACCATCACGCTGTCCATCACCGGATTGCTTGCAACAATCTACCTACTCTGATATTTCTGCCGCCACTGAAAACACAGGGGCCAGCGCGATCATGCGCTGGCCCCTTTTTGACGTTGGAGCAGGAAAATAATGACAAGCACTTATGGGCAGGCCTTTCTAAAGAATTTCCTGGGGACTTCCCCGGACTGGTACAAACTCACGATCGTCGGATTTCTCGTTTTAAACCCCCTTCTTTTCTTCTTTGTCGACCCGTTTGTAGCAGGCTGGGCCCTCATCGCGGAATTCATCTTCACTCTGGCCATGGCCCTGAAGTGCTACCCGCTGCAACCCGGCGGGCTGCTGGCCTTCCAGGCCGTCATCATCGGCATGGCCTCGCCCGAGACGGTTTATCACGAAGCCGAAACCAATTTTCCGGTCATCCTGCTGTTGATCTTCATGGTGGCAGGGATCTCCTTCATGAAGGAGCTGCTGCTGTTCTCGTTCACCAAGATCCTGATTCGCGTGCGATCGAAGCTCGGCATCTCGCTGCTGTTCGCGCTGATGGCGGCCTTCCTCTCGGCCTTCCTCGATGCCTTGACGGTGACCGCCGTGGTGATTGCGGTAGCCTCAGGCTTCTATGGTGTGTACCACAAGGTGTCGTCCGGTCTGCACCATGACCACGAGGGGCACGATGTGGCGGATGACGCGAAGGTCAAGGAGCACAATCGCGCCGACCTGGAGCAGTTCCGTGCCTTCCTGCGCAACATCATGATGCATGCTGCCGTGGGCACGGCCCTGGGCGGTGTGTGCACCATCGTGGGCGAGCCGCAGAACCTGCTCATCGGTCACATCATGGAGTGGGACTTCCCCGAGTTCTTCGTGCGTGTGGCGCCCGTGTCCATGCCGGTGCTGTTCATCGGCCTGCTGACCACCATCTGCGTGGAGAAGCTCGGCATTGCCGGCTACGGCGCGCAGCTGCCGGACAGCGTG